>ENA-OOWV01000072-OOWV01000072.1-human-gut-metagenome-genome-assembly--contig:-NODE-72-length-76753-cov-6.046298_pt1 | contig 76753 bp, 68 predicted proteins | sample MGYA00241584_ERZ501337 | MGnify/ENA primary metagenome ERZ501337 (study PRJEB25962, sample SAMEA2042744) | human gut metagenome | biome: human gut; feature: human-associated habitat; material: faeces... | reverse complement strand
CCTTTATTCTCTTTATATATCCTTTTAATAGCTGATTTTAATTCCTCATTTTCTAGCTCTCTTGCAGATTTAGTTTTATTAAAAGATTTATAATATGTGCTTCTGGCTATGCCTAGAACGGTACACATAGTCTTAATATCATGCTTGTTTTTATTGTTATTTATAAATTCTATTATTTCATATAATTTCTTGTTGCAAATATGGCCATAGCTTTTTTGGCTAAATCCCGCCTTTGGTGTAATATTTCATTTTCCTCTTTAATTCTTGCTATTTCTTTTTTAAAGCTTTAACTTCCTTTAATGTGTCCACTACTTTATACTAACACCACCTATATATTAATTATAACCATAATTTTAATAACAACATTTTTGATTATTAAGAAAAAATCAAAAAGATAAAAAAAAAGGAGCTAAAAACTCCTTTGGTACTTATCAACCTTCTTATTTTTCAAACCTAACTCTCATCTTAAATTAATTGCTATTATCTTCTAAAAAAATAATACTTTCTTTTCATTTATTAATTTTTGAAACACGTTAATACTACGATATTTATTTATTTTTTTCTCTTATTTAATATGCTAAATACTATAATTATAAATATTATTATAAATATCAAAATATATAAAGGATTAATCTTAATAGCAACTAAAAATGTACTCTTATCCATATTATACCCCCTTGATCACTTTATATTTTTATATAACTATGCGTTAACCCAACTAGAATATGAAGTTGAACTCATTGTTTTTGGGAAATAACTCAACGGCATACTTACTGCATGTACTGTTTCCAGTCTATACAAAAATAAGCTAAAAGACCTTTTCAATTTTATTTCTCTCACTTCCGTTTTTATCCCCAAATTTTATTATATTAAAAATTTTTGTCAAATTAAAGTCTTTTTTGTAAACATTTTCTATGGTATTGTTATATTATAATATTTCAATTTTATGTAAAAAGAATCTATTAAGTTGATATGAAACATAGTTCTATTTTTCATAGAATTACTCTCTCTTTGTAATTTATTGCACGGCAAACAGCTCTGCAATAAAACTGATTTTTACAGGCTAATCAAAGATATTGAATTTAATTATGCTGCTAGAATATAATAATATCGAGAAGAACAATGTTCATATAACTTAACATATCAAAACTTTTTAGGGGGATTTATTATGAAAAAAAGAACATTACTACTTACTTCTGCATTAACTACTACAGTATTTGCTGATTCAATTAATCCTAGTAATGAGCAGTTAATCGCTATAGTAGACAATGTAGATTTAGACAATTTAGTAAATGATACTGAAAATAATGAAATAATCACAAAACACTATCTTACAAATCAAGAATTAATTGAATTAATAGAATCTGGTGAATTAGATGAAAATTCATTAATAAGTACATATGGGGTGGGTACACCCGCTTGCTATGAATATACCACTAAAAGAGCTTATTTGACAGTATCAAATATTGATGCATTAAAAAGCTATGCTGATTTAGTACATCAAAGTAATTCAATTACTGATAAAATTCAACAAGCTATCAATTATGCAGCTTATCTAACTTCTATTCATTATCCTGCAGTGTCTGAACTATTAAGTACATCAAATATAACATCATGGTGCTATAATACAGTTAGATATATGACTAGTAAAGGTTATAGTAAAGTTGATACCAACTTAAAATTTGAGAGATTTTGGAATGGACATGCTTATTCTAAGCCATGGCAACCATGTGAAGCTCCATCAACTTTAAGCTATGCTCGCTAAAAAAAATAAAAAACTTATTTATTGTTTTATAATATTATTTTTTCTATCTTTATTTCCTTTTCTAGCCTTTAATTCCTATAAAAAAACCTTACATATAGATAAAAATTATATAGGAATATGTAGAGATAATCTCACAGAAAATTTTGTATCTAAAATATCTATACAAATAAGTGCAGATTATGAAAAAGCCTTTACAATGTCACATTTCAAAGCTCTTGATAGATTATCAGGTTCTATAATAATTAATGGTATAGAATATGACCTTTTTGGAATAAGCATCTATGGTGAAAATAACTTAAACTATATTGGTGCATCTGCATATGACACTGACAATGGTAATACTACTCATTTTATTTTTATTTTAGATAACTTTGAAAATATAATTCTTTCTGAAGTGGGCAATGAACAATTAACAAAAACTTATTGTGCACCAGCTCAAACCATAGATGAATTTAATATGATTTTAAATAAACTTAATTAAATAAATAGCTATTGAATAAATATATTTTATAAAAATGACATTTTACTAAATAAAAAGGGGGAGTTTTTTTACACCCCCCATTTTATTAATATAAGAAATTATTAAATTTTATCTACTTCTATTTTGAAACGTTGCCTGCCACATTTAGTACATCCCAAGTTCTTGAGAACGGAGGTGCGTAGCTTAAATCAAGCATTCCTAATTGTTCAGTTGTCATTTTTCCATATATACATGCTGCTATAACATTACATCTTTGCACAGCATCCTTATATCCAGCCACTTGACCACCATAAATTACTTTAGTATGAGCATCATATATTAGCTTAACATATATTTTTTGTCTTCCTGGGTAATAGCTAGTTTGATTCATATCAGTGATAAACTTAGTTTTATAGTCAAAGCCTAATGCCTTCACTTCCTTTTCTGAAAGACCAGTTCTAGCAGCTTCCATATCCATAACCTTTATACAGCTTGATGCCAATGAACCTTGGAAAGCATTATTAGCTCCTGCTAAATTTTCACCAACTATTCTACCAAGCTTATTGGCACCAGTAGCTAATGGTACATATATGGCTTTGTTTGTTATGACACTATTAATTGTTGCACAATCTCCAGCAGCATACACATCTTCTATAGAAGTCTTACCATACTTATCAACAACTATTGCTCCATTTTTTAACATTTCAATTCCACTATCCTTTAAGAAAGCTGTATTTGGTCTAAAACCTGTGGCAACAATGACCATATCAGTATCAAACTCTCTTTTATCAGTCTTAATAGTAGTTATGTTTTCTTTTTTATTAATCTCCATTACTGTTTCATCTAATAATAAATTAACATCATGGTTTCTTATTTCTTCTTCTAACAAATCTGTTATTTCTTTATCAAAAACTTCTGCTAAAATTCTATCTTGCAATTGCACTACAGTAACTTCTTTACCATTCTTTTTAGCAGCTTCAATAACCTCTACTCCTATAAATCCTGCACCTATTACAGTTACTCTTCTTATATTGCTATCTTCCATAAGAGCTCTTACTTTATATCCATCTTCCATTGATTTAAGTGTTAAGACATTTTCTGAATCTATTCCCTTAATTGGAGGAATTATACTTGAAGCTCCTATAGCAATCATCAACTTATCATATGATTCTTCAACAGAAACTCCTGTCATAAGATCTTTCACCTGTAATTTCTTACTATTAAAATCAACTTTCATTACTTCGTGATTTGTAAAAAGCTTTATTCCTGATGCTCTAAATTCTTCAGGAGTTCTTGCTATCATTTCATTTGGATCTTCAAAAAATCCTCCTGCATAATATGGTAACCCACATGCTCCAAATGATACTATATCTCCCTTTTCATACACAATGACTTCATCATTTGGAGACATTCTCTTTAATTTAGCTGCTGCACTCATTCCTGCAGCAATTCCTCCAATAATTACAACTTTCATATGCACCATCCTTTGTTTTTTTATATTTATGTTTTATTTTATCTCTATTCCTCCAAATATAGCAACATATTTTACCTTAACTTTTGGAATATTTTCTATTTCCTTATTTTTTCTAAAAGAAAATCCACCAAAAATTGGAGTGCTTGATACAGTTATAATACGTACATCATCAGGTACATATATATCTATCCCTGCAAATACAGTATTTATTTCTAAGGTTACATCCTCATTGAATTTTGCATCACGTAAATCTACAACTACTCCACCAAAAACACCTTCAATTTTGACATGTTTTAAATTTTGACTTGAATTTTTAAACTCTGATGAACCAAATACAGTTGAATAATTAGCATATTCATCATTATCATACTTTAAGTTTTTACTATACTTGTGTCCATTATTAGCCTCATAATTTCCTTCTGTATATTCTACAGTAACTTTCTCTTTTGTATTTTCACCTTTAAAAAAGGAAAAAATTAAAGAAATACCTATGGCTATTATTCCAATTGGTATTATTAATCTCCAAACCAATCTTGTATCAAATATATCCCAACTATCGCATAATAAAATAACACCTATCACTAATAAAATTACCGAACCAACATTGAATCCATCCCTTAATATTAATACTAAACCTGGGATAATCATGAACATAGTCCACCAACCTGGGAAAAATACATCTATATACCATAGCTCCAATACATTACCTGTGAAAATAACACCAACTGCTAATACTACTAACCCCCATAAAAGTTTTGAATAATTCTTTTCCATAACCCACCCCTATTTTATATTTCATAAACAGCATATTAATCCTACTGCTATGTATAATTAAATAATAATACTGTTTACCAAAAATTTGAACTCCTATTGTAAATATACCCCTAAAAAATTTTTCATACAGTATGATATAATCTATATATAATTTTATGGAGGTATTTTTATATGAATCTTTCGGAAAAAACATTAAGCGAAGAAATAATATATAAAGGTGATTATCTAACATTTACTAAAGTAAAAGTTCAATTGCCTGATGGTAATGAAGCTAACAGAGATATTATTAAACACCCTGGTGCTTGTGGAATAATTCCTTTTATAGACGAAAATCACATAATATTAATAAAACAATTTAGAAAATCCATAGATAAGGTTATTTATGAAATTCCTGCTGGAAAATTATCCTTAAATGAAGCTCCTGAAAATTGTGCTTATAGAGAACTAGAAGAAGAAACAGGCTATAGAGCTAGCTCATTATTCCATCTTGGAACTGTTGCTATTGTTCCTGGATATTGTGATGAATTACTATATCTTTATAAAGCAACAAATCTTTCTCTAGCAGAAAAACATGAAGATTTCGATGAATTTACAGAAGTAGAAATTTTCACCCTTGAAGAAGTTAAGAATATGATAAAAAACGGTGAAATAATTGATGCAAAAACAATAACTGCTTTAGCATACACTCTTATTTAATTATGAATGATGAATTATGAATTATGAATTAATGAAGAAACTCGCAGAGTTTCTATAAATTTCATCCTTTCTAAACTCCCTTAAGGAGTTTATTCCTCAATTCATCATTCATCATTCATAACTCATCATTAACTAAGTTCATCATTCATCATTACCTAAGTTCATCATTCATAATTATAAAACTGGTTCTGCTTCTAAGTGTTTTGTGCTTGCTTCCTGAAGAATGCTAATAGTTCTTGCTACTTTATCTACTTCTAATATGGTAAGACTTGTATTTCCAATCCTTGGAGTATCCCAAATTTTATCTACAGGTAGATTCCTTGCAATACTATATATGGATTTCACCACTAATGCGTGTGTAACCAATAAAATATTTCCATCATACTTGCTATCTATTACATCATTTATACCTTGTCTTACTCTTTCTCTAAACTGTTCCAAATATTCACCATCTACAGGAATATATGCTTCTGGCTTATTCCATAAGTTATAGTGCTGCTCTGGATACTCAGCCTTAACATCTTGGAAAACTCTGCCTTCCCATGTACCAAAATTTAATTCTCTAAAATTATCATTTGAGGTTATAACAATATTTTTATCTCCTAAAATAAATTTTGTTGTATCTATTGCTCTTTGAAATGGACTTGTAAATGCACATTGAAAATCAACATCTCTTAAATATTTTCCCAGTGCCTTAGCATCTTCAATTCCCTTTTCTGTTAAGTTTGAGTTCTTCCAACCTTGTATTCTTCCCTCAGTATTCCAAATTGTTTCTCCATGTCTTACTAAATATATTCTCATAAATTCCCCCGTAAAATTATTGCATATTTAATACTTTTTCTATAGCCTTGCCAACCCCATCATTATTATTTGTCTCTGTTATATATGTAGCTATTTTCTTTATCTCATCCATTGCATTTTTCATTGCATATGAATTTTTAAATTCAGTAAACATTGAATAATCATTAAAGCTATCTCCTAAGACCATAACCTCATCTTTTTCAATACCCTTCATCTTTGCTACCTTTGCTAATATTAAGCCCTTTTGTGCTTGTATATCATTTACTTCTATATCATATTCTGAAGTTGAAGCAACTGCTAATCCACCTATTTTATTTATCTTTTCTTTCAAGTCTCTTATAGTTTCTTTGTCTTTATGAGACGTTATTATTTTATAAAATACCATTTCTGAGCTTATAATTTTATCGATATCTTCTATATCAAACTCTATCATTTTTTCTCTTATCTCAGTTAATAATTTGATTATATTATCTTTTGTCATTTCTTTATTAAATTCTTTAATTCTATTTACAGTACTTTCAAAGTCTTCTTTTGAATACTTTGTTGTAAAAATACCTTCACTAGTATAAATATCAACTATACTACTTTCTTTTAATATCTCCACTATAATATCTTTTACTTTATCTTTTTCAATACCTATGCTTTCTATTACCTCTCCCTTACAATCTCTATATTCTGCCCCATTCATAACTATAGCTTCACATTTCAACTGATACTTGTCCAAGAATGGTTTAACCATAGAGTAATCTCTACCTGTAGCTATAGCAAATTCTATACCAGATTCTTATAGCATTTAAATTTCTTGATGATATTTCATGACTACTATTAATTAATGTTCCATCCATATCAGATGCAATAAGCTTTATCATAAATTATTCTCCTTTATCTTTGCGAAATATTTATTATTGACTTCTTTTTTTCATATATTAATCATAATATACTTATGTAATAAATTACAATGGGGTACATTTAAATGATTGATAAATCTTCTTTTATTCCTCTGCTTTTATCTACTTTAGCAGGGTTATCTACAGTTATTGGAGCCATTATAGTATTCTTTACTAAAACAAAAAATGAAAAATTTTTAACCTTTTCCTTAGGATTTTCAGCTGGGGTTATGATTACTGTATCCTTTACAGATTTATTTCCCACTGCTGAAGAATCCATTGCTAAATATCATGGTGAATTACAAGGAGTTCTTTGGTCCATTTTATTTTTACTCATTGGTGGACTTATTGCTTTTTTAATTGATAGCTTTTTGCCTGATGATGAGAAAAATTCTTTTAAAGAATCTAATAAAAATTATGGATTATTTAGGGTTGGTTTAGTGTCTACAATTGCATTAATGCTACATAACTTCCCTGAAGGTATTGCAACTTTTGTTTCAGGATATCAAGATATTGGCTTAGGCATATCTGTTGCTTTTGCTATCGCTCTGCATAATATTCCTGAAGGTATTGCCATTGCTATGCCTATTTACTTTTCAACTGGTAGTAGATATAAGGCAATTAAATATTCCTTTTGGTCAGGAATGACTGAACCACTTGGAGCATTTTTATCATTTTTATTCTTAAAGCCATTTATTAATGAACTTATTCTTGGAATAATTTTTGCTGTAGTTTGTGGTATTATGATTTATATATCACTAGCAGAACTTATCCCATCATCACGTTCTTACGGGCACATAAAATTATCATTGCTATCTATATTCCTTGGCATTGCCATTATGCCAATAAGTCACATACTTTTATAATTAATAATTAATAATTGATAATTGATAGTTGATAATTCTAACATTTTTAATTATTAATTATCAATTTTCAATTATATAAAGGGGTGCAATTTATGAATAATTTTAGCATTACAAATAGACTCCGTAGGGTATTTAATATTACAGAAAATTCATTAAATGATCGTAAAGTTATCTTTCCTATAGATATATTTATGGCCATGATTTTGGAAAATACAGAAATCTTAAAAGATTTAAACAACCACTTTTTTCATAAAATTAATAAATATAAAGAAATTGCTTTAAATCTTCCTAAAAATATTGAAGGAAATAAAAATCATTTTTTTATTACTCCAATAAATGACAGTGTTTTGGAAATTCTCAATGAATCCCTAGAAATTATGAGCAAAACCAATGAAACGTACCTTAATGAAATTTATGTTCTAAAGGCATTAATAAAAATACCTAGTGAAGTAACTGAAATCCTTACAAAAGAAGAAATTCATTATATACAACAGCTTTGTAATACATCCAAAGACTTATTAGTTGATTTAGGAAATTTTTATTCATTTGATAATAATGAAAATAGTAATTTTCTTATAAGAAAAGCACTTAATAAAGATAAGTATTTACTATATGATTTTGTTAAAGAAAATTTTAATTCTATATGGGCAGATTCACTAGCTTCTATCTTTCCTTCAAATAATATACCTATCTATCTTGTAATATTTAATGACCACATAATTGGCTTTAGTGCATATGATATTCTAGGGACTAGCTCCTTTGGTCCCATTGGTGTATTGAAAGAATTTAGAAAAAACTCTATTGGTAAAGCCCTTTTAAACAAATGTCTTTGGGATATGAAACTAAGAGGTGATTCAATAGCCATAATAAAAAATGCAGGCCCTATTGAATTTTATGAAAAGTGCTGTAACGCATATATTATTTAATTTTCTTCATACTTTTTTCACTTTTGATTTATACTAATTATAATAATTATTTAGTATAATACTAATATGAAAAAATATATAATTTATTATCGTGGAGTGATTATATTATGAGTATTTTTGTAGGAGTAGTTCTTTGTGGCTTTGGATTTTCTATTTGTGAAATTATTTATGATATGGCTACAAACAGAGTAATCCCTTAAAATTTAAGTACAAAAGTGGCTGACGCCACGCTTCAGCGAAGGAAGCAACTTTTGTTAGCCAACCAAAAGGTTCTAAAAGAAAAATAAGTCCTTACAAAAATTTAATTAATTTATTTTTCTTTTACGGTTCTTTTGGGGCACTATAATTTTCTTTTTAACGCATTAATAACCACATATATTAAGAAACACCTAATTTATTAGTATTCCCTATGCTAAAAATTTTATACTTTCCTAAGCGTTAAAAAAAATAGAGACTGGTAACCCGGCGAGGACAAACCAGTCTCTATCATTTATCAGCACTTTACGTACCAACTGCTCACTAAATATAACACATATATTATATTAATACAACAAAAACTTTTTCTTCTTTCTAAGTTAAAATCATCTTCTTTAATTCTATATAACAATCTTTGTAAAAATAAGTTTCTTGAAAAAGTATAAGGTTTACAATTTCATCAATAAATTTACATATTATACTTATTAAGTAAATATTGGAATTTTATTGCTTATAGGCGTATAATATTTTTAATGCTTAACATAAAAAATTTTGGGGATGACCTTATGTTAAAAAAGAAACTTTCAAAAATAATTTGCAGTAGTATGGCGCTAACTTTTGTAGTTTCTGCACCAATAATTACAACTGCAAATACTGTAAACAACTCAAATTCAACTGTTGCTACTGAAATTAATAAAAGTGGTAATTGCTCTTATGTTAACGGTGGTCCAATGGATGCATCTTTAGCAGATGAAGAAAAAATAATTGAAATGTTAAAAAAAGAAGGCAAGCTTTCAGAAAATGCAACTTTAGAAGAAGCTCATGCAGCATTTATTGCTTTTATGGAAACATTCAAAGAGCAAAATGATGAACCACTTACTAAACTTCAAAAAGATTTAAAAGCAAGAGCAAAGGAAACATTAGCTAATGATGATATCTCAACTTATGGACTAGAAGATGAAACTAATAAGGTTACTAATATAAATGTATTGGCTGTTATGGTTGAATACAATGATGTAAAACATAATTCTATAACACCTGACGAATCAGATATGTATTATGAAAATTATGATAAACAACATTATCAAGATATGCTTTTTGGTGATAATGGCTATACAGGACCTAATGGTGAAAATTTAATTTCTTTAAAGCAATTCTATAATGAACAATCTGGTGGTACTTTAAATATTAATGGTACTGTTACTGATTGGTACTCTGTTTCTAAAAATGCTGCTTATTATGGTGAATCATCTGGTGGATCTAATGACCTTAGACCAAGAGAGATTGTAATGGAAACACTTAATAACCTTGCTAATGACCCAACCATTGATTTAAGTGAATTTGATAAAATTGATCGATATGACTTAGATGGAGATGGTGATTATAATGAACCTGATGGAATGATTGATTATCTAATCGTTATTCATGCTGGTGTTGGTGAAGAAGCTGGTGGAGGTGCACAAGGTAGTGATGCAATTTGGTCTCACAGATGGAATCTTGGTGGACTATATCCAATTGAAGGTACTGAATATACTGATGAAAATGGAAATACAAGACCTTACTATGCTTATGATTATACTATAGAACCTGAAGATGGTGCTGCTGGTGTATTCTGCCACGAATTTGGACATGACTTAGGTGCACCTGATGAATATGATACAATTTATAGTAGTGCTTCTAGTGAACCAGTTGCTTTTTGGTCATTAATGTCATCTGGTAGCTGGGGTGGAGCAATCCCTGGAACAGAACCAACAGGAATAAGTCCATATTCTAGACAATTATTCCAAAATATTTATGGTGGAAGATGGCAAAATCAAACAGTAATAGACTATTCCGCTCTTTCAAAACGTGGTACTAAATACACTATAAATTCAGCTGCAGAAACTGGTGATGTACTTAGAATAAATTTACCTGATGTAGAATATAAAATTAATACTCCAACAAGTGGTGAATATTCTTACTGGGGTGGAAAAGGAAGCGATGGAACTCCTATTCAAAACTCAATGACAGCAACTGTTGATCTTACTACAACTACTAATCCAGTACTTAACTTCAAAACATGGTACGATATTGAAGAAGGATGGGATTTTGGTACTGTTCAAATTAGAGAAACTGGTTCTGAAGATTGGACTGTATTACCTGGAAATATAACTACAACTGATCATAATCCTAGTGCTGATATTTTAGTTGGCCATGGTATCACAGGAACTTCAGATGGTTGGGTTGATGGTATTTTTGATTTAACTGCTTATGCTGGAAAATCCATCGAACTTAAATTTGAATATGAAACAGATTCTTATACATTTGGACAAGGTTTCTATATTGATGATATAACTATAACAGATAATGATTCTGTAATATTCTCTGACGATGCAGAAATTCTTGATAAATTTACTTTAGATGGCTTCACTCAAGATAAAGGTGTTGAATATGCAACAAACTATTATCTTGTTGAATGGAGAAATCACTCTGGTGTAGATACTTCTCTAGCTCATGTTAATAGGTTAGGTACTTTAATTTCTTATGATCCAGGTATGGTTGTATGGTATGTAAATGAATTTTATAATGATAATCACGGTGCTAACCATCCAGGTGGAGGTTATTTATCAGTAATTGATGCTGACCAAAAGAATAGCTATTGGATATTTGAAGATAAAACTGCTGCTTTCACTACAAATAGCTATCAAATGCATGATGCAGCATTCAGCATGAAGCTTGGCAGCAAATTTGTGGTTGATGCCACAGAAACTTATGGAAGAAAAGCTATAGATAATCATAGAAGCATCCATAGAACTTTTAAAGATACTAATGATTATACAAATAGCGAAATTCCAACTTTAGGAACTATATTACCAAAACTTGGACTAAATATTGAAATTGTTAAACAAAACCTTAATAATAGCGGTGCTACAGTAAAAATAAGTGTAAAATAATCTTATATACAATAAAAGAGCTCTTGAATAATCAAGAGTTCTTTTTTGTTAATCCATATAGCTATTTTTATATATCATATTTAAATTTTATTGAAATTTCTTTTATTTCACCTTTTGAATTCTTTCTTATTTTAAATTGCTTAATATCCTTGCAGTCATTATCAATTTGATAATTTAACTCTGTTAATGTAGCTTTTAGTTTCTTAGTTATTCCACCATCTTCAACTATTACAAATCTTGATTTTTTGCATGTTGTTTCATTATTAACATCATCCAATACTACATAATATTCTGGAGCTTCTTCTATAACTAGATATTCCTTGTCTAATGTCAATGTTGAGCATAAAGTATTATCTACACATTTAATCTTCATAAATTCTTCCCCCTAAATTCTATATTTATACCCTTTACATATTTTATTATAATATATATTTACAATCGAAAAAATACATATTTGTAATTTATTGTAAATATATTTCTACTTGCTCATCTTACTAATTTATACAATTATATCTACATCTTTATTAGCAAACTTAATGTTCCTACTGTTATTAGAATAAGTCCTACCATTGAACTTCTGGATAACTTTTCCCTTAAAAATATATATGCAAAAGCTACTGTTACTAAAATACTTAACTTATCTATAGGCACAACAATAGATGCTAACCCATCATGCAGAGCTTTATAATAACAAATCCAAGATGCTCCTGTGGCAATTCCTGATAAGCCAATAAACACAAAACTCTTCTTACTTATATTTTTTACTTGTCCATGTTTTTTTTGTAAAAATACAATAATCCATGCCATAATAAGTACTACAATAGTTCTAATTGCTGTTCCTAAATTTGATTCTACATTTTCAATTCCAACTTTAGCCAATATAGAAGTAAGGGAAGCAAATACTGCTGATAAGACTGCATATATAAGCCATATCTTATTTTTAACTTGCTTTTGCTCTTCTTCTTTCTTTTGAATCATTAGATATGTTCCTATCCCTATTGCTATCATTCCACTTATCATTGGTATTGTTATATCTTCCTTTAAGAAAACAAATGCCAATATCATTGTTAAAATAGTGCTGGATTTATCTATTGGCACCACCTTATTAACATCTCCAAGTTGAAGTGCCTTAAAATAACATAGCCATGACGCTCCTGTGGCCATACCAGATAATATTAAAAATACGTAGCTTTTAATACTTATAGCTGTAAGCTGATTTTGTGATCCTACAATAAATACCATCAGCCATGAAAAAACAAGAACTACTATGGTTCTCAATGCTGTTGCTAAATGCGAATCAACTTCCTCAATACCTATTTTGGCAAGAATTGATGTTGCTCCTGCAAAAAGTGCCGATCCAAAGGCATATAAAATCCACATATCTTTCACTTCCAATCCTTTTTTAGTTAATCAGTGAATAACGCTACGCTCGACTTAATTAATTAGCGTAGCGTTAATTAACTAAAGTTCTTCTTTAACAAAGCGCTCTATCCTTCTAAGTGCTTCATAAATATTTTCCATTGATGATGCATAACAAGCTCTAATAAATCCTTCTCCACACTCTCCAAAAGCATTGCCTGGAACAGTAAGAATTTTTTCTTTTAAAAGAAGCTTTTCACAGAATTCTTCAGATGAAAGTCCTGTAGACTTAATACATGGGAATACATAAAATGCACCTAAAGGCTCAAAACATTCAAACCCTAACTTTCTAAATCCATCTACCAATACTCTTCTTCTTCTGTTATATTCTTTTACCATTTCACTAACGCTTTCATCACCATTTTTTAAAGCTTCTATAGCAGCAAATTGTGCTGTTGTTGGCGAACACATTATTGCATATTGATGTATTTTTTTCATAGCATCTATTAACACCTTATTTCCACAAGCATATCCAAGTCTCCAACCTGTCATGGCATAAGCCTTTGAAAACCCATTAATCACAAGAGTCCTATCCTTTATTTCTGGGAAACTAGCAATAGATACATGCTCCTTATTATAAGTAAGTTCTGCATATATTTCATCTGATATTATTATTACATCTTTTTTCTTTAAAACTTCAACGATAGGTGCTAATTCTTCCCTAGTCATTATTGCCCCTGTAGGATTATTAGGAAAAGGTATGATAACTACCTTGGTGTTTTCTGTAATGGCTTCTTCCAGTTCATCAGCTGTAAGCTTAAAATCATTTTCTGCCTTTAACTCTAATACATTTGCTTTAGCACCTGTAAAAGTAGTACATCCCTTATATGCCACAAAACTTGGCTCTGGAATAAGAACTTCATCACCTGGACCAACCAATGCCCTTAAAGCAATATCTATTCCTTCACTTCCTCCTACTGTAACAAGTATTTCATCTGATGGATTATATGATAAATCAAATCTTCTTTTTAAATATTTAGCTATTTCTTCCCTCAGCTCAATAAATCCTGCATTAGAGGAGTAGTGAGTATCTCCTTGCTCCAACGAGTATATACCCGCTTCTCTTATATTCCATGGTGTAACAAAATCTGGCTCTCCAACACCTAATGAAATAACATCTTCCATTTCATTTACTATATCAAAAAATTTTCTTATTCCTGAAGGAGGCATGTCCTTTACTTCTTTTCTAATCATATTTTCTAGTATCATATAAATATAGCCTCCCTATTATCACTATTCTTCTTTTCCTTAAATATTGTTCCATGATCCTTGTACTTCTTTAATACAAAGTGTGTTGCTGTTCCTCCTACATTATCAAGTACTGCTAGCTTTTGTGCTACAAAAGTAGCTACTTCTTTCATAGTTTTCCCTTCCACTATAACAGTTAAATCAAAACCACCAGAAGACATTAGATAACATGCTTTTACCTGATCATACCTATATATTCTCTCTGCAACTTTATCAAATCCTTCTCCCCTTTGAGGAGTAACCCTCACCTGTATTAATGCTGTAACAACTTCTTTCCCTGTATTTTCCCAATTTATCAGCGTTGTATATCCTGCAATAATACTTTTCTCTTCGTAATCACGTATAGCCTCTCTTACCTCTTCAACAGTTTTTCCAGCCATAACTGCAATTTGCTCATCGGTATACCTAAAATTTTTCTCCAATATCTCTAAAATTTCTTCCATTTTCATACCTCCAAATTAATTAATATCTTTTCTATACAATAAAAAAAGCCTCCTCCCCTAAAAAGGGACGAAGCTGTAATTCCGCGGTACCACCCTCATAAACAAAATAAAATTGTTCACTCAGTGGAAATAATAATTATTTCCTCCTTTATAACGTAAAGGTAACGTCTAAACCTACATTAAGCTCTAGTCTTAGTTCTCAGTTAAGCAATTCAGAGGCTGCTTCTAAAAAGAATCATTACTAAGTCCCACCATCCCTTAGCTCTCTAAAAAACAATATCTTTAAATACTCTTCCTCATCACTATCTTTCTTATATTTTTATCTATATATTAATTATCTAATACAACCAAATTTTAGTCAATAATATTTTATTTATTTAAATTAATAAAGTTAATTTTCTCTACTAATCTATATATATAATATCCTACTATAGCACCTATAATATTAAATATAATATTATCAATATTAAAATGCCGTCCAGTACAATATTTCATTACTTCTATAAATAAGGAAAATGTAATACTTATTAAAGTAATACTTTTCACAATTCCTTTTCTCCTCCTTATAATTAATGGATATAAAATCCCAAGAGGAATGAAGAATACTACATTTAAAAGTATTTCAGTTACTATATCACTTACTCCACCACCATCTCCGCCTAAGATAGTTAGGAAAGGAAGCATACTTGGCGTAATACTTACTGCCTTAAAATCGCTTATATTTATAGGGAGAATTTGAAAAAGCACCAGCACTGATAGTATGTAGACAACGAAAACAAATTCAAAAATATAATCTCTTAAGCTTAATTTTCGTTTTCCCCTATAAATTTTGTATAATAAGCAAAACATTAAATATACAGGTATGGATATCTCAAAGATATATCTAATATTCTCCACTATTACTTCACCTACTCTCAAATAAGTATTTATTTTTACCATTAAATTCCTTATATATTTATATTATATGGCTATTTATTACTATTCTCCATATAATGATAAATAATATTTAAATTTTATTTAAATCATATGATTTTTGTATGGATACATTTGCCAAAAAACTTTTCTCTTTTATAATTATTGCTATATTTTACATTTTTTATTAAAAGGAGAATTATTATGAGTAGATATGAATTAAATAAAAATTTAGCCCAAATGTTAAAAGGTGGAGTAATTATGGATGTTACAACTCCAGAAGAAGCTATTATTGCTGAAAAAGCAGGAGCATGTGCAGTGATGGCTCTAGAAAGAGTTCCTTCTGATATTAGAAAAGAAGGTGGTGTTGCTAGAATGTCTGATCCTAAAATGATTAAAGAAATTCAAGCAGCTGTTTCTATTCCTGTTATGGCAAAGGTTAGAATAGGACATTTCGTTGAAGCGCAAATATTAGAAGCTTTAGGCATAGATTATATTGACGAAAGTGAAGTGCTTACTCCTGCCGATAATAGCTTCCATATAAATAAACACGATTTTAAAGCACCTTTTGTTTGTGGAGCAAGAAACTTAGGTGAAGCACTTAGGAGAATTGGTGAAGGTGCTTCAATGATTAGAACTAAAGGTGAAGCTGGTACTGGCGATATTGTTCAAGCAGTAACACATATGAGAACTATGATGGATGATATAAGACGAGTTAAGAATTCCCCTAAAGAAGAGCTTATGACTTTAGCTAAAGAATTTAATGCTCCTTATGATTTAATAGAATATGTTTGGGAAAATGGAAAACTTCCTGTGGTTAATTTTGCTGCTGGTGGTATTGCAACTCCTGCTGATGCTGCTTTAATGATGCAATTAGGCAGTGAAGGCGTTTTTGTTGGTTCTGGAATATTTAAATCTGGCGATCCTGAAAAAAGAGCTAGAGCTATAGTTCTTGCTACAACTTATTATAATGATCCTATTAAATTAGCAGAAGTATCTGAAGACTTAGGCAAGGCAATAAGCGGCATTAATTATAGTGAAATAACTACTAAATATGAAGAAAGAGGCTGGTAAAATGAAAATAGGTGTCCTAGCCCTTCAAGGTGGCTTCCAAGAACATATACATCATATAAATGAATTAGGATATGATGGAGTACTGGTAAAAACTGTTGAAGATCTAAATTAGATGAAGTTGACAGCAATCCATTAGATTTAGTTTTTATTAGAGCTCCTTATGTATCTGAAGTTAACAATTCAGTAGTTGTACTTGCAAAAGTAAATAATAATATTGTAGCTGTAAGAGAAAATAATATGTTGGCTACCTCCTTTCATCCTGAACTAACTTCTAACACAAGCTTTCATAAATATTTTTTAAAAGCTATAGCTGGTTTATAAAATTAAATGCTCACAGAATTAATATAAATACTGTGGGCATTTAACTTTATAAAACATGATACTTTCTTTCATTTATTTTTTTCTAATTCCTTTTCCTCATCTACTAGTCTTATAAATCTAGCTCTTTCACTATGTTCACCTACTTTTTTAAAATAATACATTTCACCATCAACTTCTACCATGGGCATATTTTTTTCATCAACACCACTTAATTTGACCATTTTACCAATTTTCTTTAAATATTGTATTGTCCTTATTAGTAAGTCAGTAACATCTCCTATCATTTTTTCTCCTAAGAATACTTCGAAACAATTTTCATTATAACTATTTATTTCTTCCACATTCACACCTCCTAATATACATATATATTATTAATATTAAAAACATTCCTATTTTTTCTATTGTTTATGATTTTCTTTATAGTATTACTAAAATGATGTATTTAATTTAATAATGAAGTATTTGGAATCGATTTTTCTTTATTAAGCAAAAAAGAAGCAGAATCAATAAATTCCGCTTCTTAAAATCTTATTTTTTAAATTTCATTATTACTTTGAATAAATCGCCATCAATTTCAATTCTAAAGGTTCCACCTTGTACTTCCACAAAGCTCTTTGCAATGGCAAGACCTAATCCTGATCCTTCAGTATTTCTTGACTCATCACCACGAACAAATCTTTCTACTATTTCATTTGGGTCAAATTTAATTTCTTCCGCTGCCATGTTCTTCATTATGACTTCAACACTATCTTCATGTTCTATGATATCTAAATATACTCTACTATTAGGCATAGCATATTTTGTTGCATTTATAATAATATTTTCAAAAGTTCTAAAAGTACGTTGGCTATCTAATTGAAGCAGTATCTTTTCTTCTGGAAAATTACTCTTTATTATTAAAGAAGACTCTTTAATCTTATCATCAAGTTCAAACAATGTCTGTTTCATTAAAGAAACAATATCCACATCTTCAAAATTTAATGTTATATTTCCGCTACTGGCTTTACTCATTTCAAATAAATCTTCAATTAGTTCTTGAAGTCTTTGTGATTTTCTATCTACAACCTCTAAATATTCTATTCGTTTTTCTTCACTTAAATTTTTATCCTTTAATAAATCAATATATGTTATTATAGCTGTAAGTGGCGTCTTAAGATCATGAGACACATTTGAAATTAAATCTGTTTTCATTCTTTGACTTTTAACTTCTTCTTGTACAGCTTTCTTAAATCCACATTGAATCTTTTCTAAATTATCTTTAAATGGATTAAATATTCCTAAGTCTTCTTCTATCTTTACATCAAGATTCCCTTCTGCTATTTCATTAGTAGCTTCTGTTAATCTCTTATATTTCCCACTAATATCATTTACATATTTTCTAATTAAAATAAATAACATTACCGAATATATGATTATAAAGGGAATTCCAAAGAACCAAATAAAAGATAAAACTAACAATATTCCTGCATTTATTAACACAAGCTTTAGAATATACTTATTATTATTTTCATTTAAATTTATTTCTGTTATATAGTTTACTGTCTTTTTAATATATCTATATAACCAAACTATTATTCCACCAATTATGCTTCTTGTCTTAAAATATTCCTTAAAGCCAATTTTAAATATTGATTTTATTACTGTCATTCCAAAGAAAGCTATGGCAAAAATTCCAAACCATACAGCTATATTAAATGTACTTACCATGCCCTCAGATACTATCTGATTCTTTATTATAGGTAACTCCTTTAAATACGATACCCTTATCATACTTTCAGCTGCTGCAATCCATAATGCTATATCACAACTTATAATAATGAACCAAATTTCAAATGGTATTTTTATAACACTAAAATCTTTAACCTTCTTATATGGGAATATTAAAGCTATTAATAATATTATGGCTATAATACTTGCACTAATTAAAGTTCCATAACTTTCATATCCATAATATGAAGCATTGTCTATATTCCATGAAAGATGATCTGAATAAACTAGTTCAGTTGGCACAGCAAATACATAAGTCATATTTTTGATAGGCCCAATAATATTATTTACTTGCCCATTAACATTATCTTTATAATTATATATATATGAAGATAAGCTATCTTCACTTGCTCCCTTTACATTGCTTAAAGACACATCACCATTTTCATCAAAATCAATTACTGCAACAAATCTATATTTATCTATATCAAATGAAGATAAATCTATTTTTCTATCATCTGTAACTTTAATCTCATCTTTAATATTAGTTTTAACTTCTCCATTTTCTTTACTTAAAGCAAAATAATTAAGATTCTTATAATTACTTTTTAAATTTGAATCCCATCTGTCAAAAGATTTATTAAAATCAATATACACATCTTCTACATTTGAAATTCCTGATTCACCTAGTAAATACTTCAAATTACTTTCATTAATAAATATATCCTTTGGCTCAATACTTTCTTCTGTGCTTTGCTGTTCAATATTATAATCTAATACATAGCTTAATTCTGTTAAAGCAGTAGCAAAATCATATTCATCAAAAAAATTTCCCTGAGTATTTTTTGCTAATTTACTTATAAAAGGATATGTTTTAAACATTCCTACAGAAGCTATAAATAGTATTAATATAATTATCAAGCTTGTTAAAATCTTATTATCTTTTTTTTCATTGCTTTTCAAGTTTATATCCAACTCCCCACACCACCTTTAAATATTTTGGTTTTTTCGGATTAATTTCTATTTTTTCTCTTATATTTCTCACATGAACCATTATTGTATCTGTATTAATGGCCTGTTCATTCCATACTCTTTCATATATTTCCTCAGCTGAAAAAACCCTACCTGGATTTCTTATAAGTAATTCAAGAATTTTAAACTCACTAGGTGTCATCCTTATACTTTTACCATCAAGAATTACTTCCTTAGTATCAGTATTAAGTTCTAAACCACCAACTTCAAATACATTTGTATTTTCCTCTTCATGCTTTACCATATTTAAAAATCTTGAGTATCTTCTTAAATGTGAATTTACCCTTGCTAAAAGCTCTAATGGTCTAAATGGCTTAGTAACATAATCATCTGCTCCTATATTAAGGCCCATTATTTTATCAACTTCTTCTGATTTTGCTGATAACATTATCACTGGAAAATCATATTTTTCTCTAAGCTTCATGACAAAAGTTATGCCATCCATCTTTGGCATCATTACATCCACTATTGCTAAATGTATTTCTTCCTTGCTTAAAACCTCTAACCCTTCTATGCCATTACCTGCCATAAATGTCTTATATCCTTGATTATTTAAGTAAGCTTCTATTGCTCTAGCTATATCAACTTCATCTTCAACTATTAAAATATTATATGGATTCATAAAACTCCCTCTTTCATTAAAACATTATTAACTACCTCTATTATAATATAACATTTTATCCCTCCTAACCCATATATTTAAATACACATTTCCCAGTAAATATCCTGCAGAAATAAATATACTATTATAAATAGCTATAGCTATAAATGAATACACCGTGAATTTTGTAAGATTTAGAATAATGTTCCGTATTGTGCTAAGTATTGAAGTATAGTATTAGCTTCCATTGGTTTACTTTCCTTTTCTTAGTATGGTTATATAATAAATGATAAAACTTAAGAAAAAAGATTGGTATTTCTAAAGAAATTCTAAATATTAAGACTTGGAAATATCCGTAGACTATAAATTTCGTTAAGAATTTTTATCCTTTGCCTGATATATCTTTCTAAAAGTTCGAAACTCACTACGTTCAAACAGTCTCACTTTCTTAACGAAATATATATCATTCAAAGAATAAAATTCTAAAACTCATTTCTAATGTCTACTCCTATATCCAAGTCTTTTATATACTAGAGGTAATAATTCCTCATGGCTTCGGAATTATGAAAGATATGCTCAATATAACTTAACTAAATATTTTAAAATTGCTTGCTGAAACAATAAAATATTCTTAACGTTATGTGCATAACACTAATAATGAAATACTAAAACTTATTTCGGAATTATAAAAAGCTGTAAGTGAATCTTTTGTTTTTCACTTACAGCTTTTTTATATTTCTTCTATTTTACATTTATGTTCTTTAGTTTTGGAATCGTAGCAAATAGCTACTGCTAGAATTTTTTTATCTTTATTTTCTTTTCTAAACTTTTCTGCATATTCTTTTTCTTTGATTTGTTCTATGGCTACTTCTGGTATTTCATCTTTCTTCAGTTCAACTATGAAAGGAAGATCATTTTTTCTTCTAGGATGGAAGGTAAAATCAGCATAACCTTTTCCACTTTTTTCTTCACGTTCTACTCTATAAGTGTCTCTTGCTGAAAGATATGCTAAAGTAATGACATAAGATAAACTATTTTCATCATTATACTGTAAAATTGGTATTTCTGAATTATGAATATCATGAAGTATTTTTTCAACAACTTCTGTTTTACCTTCATATAGTTGATTTTAGCATTTTTTTTGAGTTTTCTATTATTTCTGAAACATAACCAAATGATTTATCTTTTAAGGCCTTTTCAAATTCCTTCATAAGCTCTTTATTGGGAATTTTTATATAACCGTCATTATACGATAGAAAACCAAGAACTATCATGGCAGAATATATCTCTTCCTTGGTATGAGGAGTTCTTTGCCCTGCTCTAAATTCTTCATCTATTAAAAAATCATTTTCTTATTCTTTTCACAAAGCTTCTTAACTTCTTCTTCTGTAAATCCAAAAAACTCACTAAAGCTTCTATCTTTTAAAAATGTATATTCATCAAACATATTAAGGGCACTACCACTAGAATATTTCTTAATAGGTAACACACATGTCATATATGCTAAAGCTACATATGATCTATCTTTTAATAAATTTCTTAAAAACTCTAAAAAGTCATTTTGATGTTCTTCAAAAAGATTATTATTAAATATATAATCCCATTCATCAAAGATAAAGATAAATTTTTCTTGTGATTTTTCTAATATTCTTTTAAGACTATCTGAGTAATATTCCTTTTATGCTTATTGTTATTTTATTTGTATTACTTTATCAAAAACAGTTTCCTTACCTATTTCTTCATATGTTGCTCCATTTCCATTTTTATTTTCCCATCTTTCTTTCTCTCCTAAAATTGGTTTTTCAACTACAACTCTAATAGAAGTCGATTCTGAATTAGGTGATTCAAAATATAGTTTCTCTGTATTATTGTTTTCGTCAGCTGTCGATTGTGAAAATTGAAGAATTTCTCCATTTTCATCATAAATAACTGTTCTATAATCAGTCCAATTTCCTTCCTTATAATTCAAATCAACAATCATCTCAAATGGAGTTATTTTCATTGAATTTACCTTTACTGTATCAGATTCAAAATCCTGTTTATCTAAATCAATTGTTTTACTTAAGTTTTTATCAACTGTAACTGGTACTTTAAATGCCCATGTACCCCATTTATAAGAACTTATGTCTCCTGCATTAACTCCATAATTTTCAATTAATTTTATTTTAGTTTGGAATATAAATTGCTCTGGTATTTCTGATTTTAACGAAGATAGATGATATTTTTGAACTCCAATAAAGGTATTTTCATTGATAAACTTACCTTCTAAACCAGCGAAACCACTATTGTCAAGTTCCTCATCTGTAAAATCAACTTTATTGTAAGATTCTGATGTGATTAACTGATTCATATCCATAAATCCTGAATCTCCCCAAGATGTATATTTAAATGGTTTTTCATTTTCAATAATATAGGTAACATATAAAGATTGACCATCACACAATATTTCAGATAGTGTAATTCCGATACCATTAGAATACGCAGTTTCATTTACAGACGTTGCATACTGTGAGTAATTTCCAGGGAAATGAATATTCTTTTCTATGGATTCAAATACACTGCCAACTATAGGTAGTTTAGCAGCTAATGCTGGATTTACTATCCCCAGAGTTGTTACTGCTACTAAACTAGCTGCAATAGTTCCAATTGCTCTATTCCTTTTACGTCTGTTATTTTTAATTTTTTGTAAATTTGCATTTTTAACTCCCTCATCTATTCTTTCATCAAGATTGTCAGGTATATTAATTTCATTATATTTAGAGTTATTCATATAAGTAATCCTCCTTTAAAATTTTACTTAAAGATTCTTTAGCTCTTCTTAAGTGACTTTTTACAGTATTACTTGGTATTTCCATAGTTTTCGCAATATCATCAATGCTCATATTGTTGAAATATCTTAAAATGATTACAGTCTTATATTTATCCTTTAATGTGTCAATAGCATTATATAGGTCCATTTTTTCCTCTAAAGATATGTCTTTTTCATCACAAGCTATTGATGAGTCATTATCAAGATATATAATCTTACTTTCTTTTTTAAGATAATCAATAGCTACATTTATTAAAACTCTTGTTATCCAAGTCTTAAATATATTAGGATTTTTTAATTTATGAATATAAAAAAAACCTTTATAAGCACATTCTTGCATAATATCTAAAGCTTTATTTTCATCTTTAACATAGCTATAAGCAATTTTATATAAATATATCTTGTGAATTTTATATAACTCTGTAAATGCATCAGAATCACCATTCTTAGCTTTTTTAGCTAGAGTTATATCTAATGGTTCTTCTTTTATTTTTTGCCACGGCAAAGAAATTATTTTTTCCATTATACCTCTCCTCAATTTCTTAAGTATTAAACATTAATGTTATACCTATTAGACGGTTAGTTTTTATCTAAAGTTGCAAAAATAATTATCATTTATTAAAAATATTGTAACAATTTAGTATTAGTATAGTCTTAAAATGTATTTAATAATAGAATTAATTATAAAAATAACAAAAAGCTATGCTAATTTATACTAATTAGCATAGCTTTTCTCTTGTTAATATCGTTGTAAAAGTTCATGTTAAAATACTTGTATTTATATTTTTTGCACCTCTAAAGTAAACCCGTTAACAAATAGTTGATGCTTTTTATATGCACATTTTAACCTCTTTCGTAAGCTTTAAATTTACCTCCCTGCTAACTCTCTTATACAGCTATTTACATTGTCCTCATAAATGCCTCCATGATAGCAAACTACTTTCTTAATATCGTAATTGGTTAGTTTTTTTATGGATTGATAATTTAAAGCATCATCATAATTAAGACTTTTATCACATGGGCAAAGTGTACCTTCATTAACCACCAATATATCACCAGCAATTAATAATTTAAATTTATTAACGTATAAGGATATATGTCCTGGAGTATGTCCTGGTGTATGAATTACAGTAATTCCTCCACAATAGGGAAGAACTTGCCCATCAGATAATGTTTCATTTATATTTACTTTAAATTTTTCAAAGCAAATTTTTAATTTATCATAAAACATATTCATCTTTTCAGGTAAATAATCTAAAGATTGTTCTAGCATAGAAAGCTTTACTGGCTTTTTGGTTCCTTCTATATAGGGTTTCTCCTCTTGAAAAGATATCATCTTAATATTATTATCTCTTTCTTTTAGAATCTCACTTGCACTTCCTATATGGTCAATATCTTGATGAGTAAAAATTATTTTCCTTAACTTTAAAGCTATATATTCCTTCTTTAATTCTCATAATAAACCTCCTATACCTATTGATTTTTTTATTACCAAATTAATGGTATTAGTCTGTATTTTACTTCATGACTATATTCTTCATATCCCTTAAGCTTTTCTTTAAGCATTTTATCCTCTAAATATGTTCTTATTACAATTAAACCAGCAATTATTATGGAAATAATCAACACCAACTTTGTCTCAAATATCATGGATATTGAAATACACCAAATTAAGATAGCTAAATATGTTGGATGTCGTATTATCTTATATGGCCCTTCCTTACACACTATCTGACTTCTATCAAATTGTACTCGTGATGTAGACTCTAGAAAAGTATTTACCATCATTGCTTTTAAAGATATTATTGTTACTGGTATCTGCAAGATAATACCCATAGCAAATATAATTCCTGGTTTGTCTGCCTTGTTCATTTCCAATCCTGCTACTAGATATATAACAAAGAAAGTTAATAGCCAGTATATTGTCAATATAATCTTATCCCATTTAGGTGAATCAGTATTGATCTTTCCCCTCTCTGCCAATGTTTCTTTATTTACATTATGCATAATATAACAGGAAATAATGGTTATAAGAAAATAACCAATAAAATATACCCATGCCCGCAAATTCATTGTCCACCATGAACCTAGAAGAAACATTAAAACCCCTAATCCTCTCTGAATAAATACCCTCAATATATAATTCATTTCCTTTTTGTCAATATCCTATCACCTCTTATAATTACTTTCTAATATTATTCTTATGCTTTCTCTAGATAAAAATAGCCCTCTATGCATTATATAAGTATCTATAATTTGCTGATTTAAAAATAACTCTTTTGGTAATACTATTTATTATTAAGTGTAAAAGGAGAATAATATTATGGAAAAATTAAGTTTTGTAATTGAAAACCAACTTGGTGTTGCTAAGGATAATGAAGAATTAAAAAACAGCCTTAATGGTCAATTTAATGGAGAAACTGCTGAAGTGGGACTTTATTTAGCAATGGCTAGAGTAGCTCAACGTTCAGGTTATCCTGAAATTGCAGAAGTACTTAAAGTTATTGCTTGGGAAGAAGCTGAACATGCAGCTCAATATGCTGAACTTACTGGTAAAATATCTGACTGTACTAAAACTAATCTTACAAATATGATGAATGGTGAAATTGGAGCTAACAAATTTAAAGCTGAACTAGCTCAAAAAGCAAAAGATGCTGGCCTTGAAGAACTTTATACATTTATTGATCATGCTGCAAGAGATGAAGCAAGACATGCAAGTATGCTTCATGGAATGCTTAACCGCTTATAATTATAAACATTAATGATAAAATAGCCTTAGCTATAACATCCTATGCTAGGCTATTTTTATTATTCTTAATTTATAACCCGTAACTCATAATAAAAAAAGGTTGTATTTGCAAATATTTTTCTCTATAATGTACAAGTATCTTTATTGAATGGAATCTTTTTTATCAAAAGAGTTTAATAAATTTAATATTGATGTTGAATAATTAATATTTTTACAAAAGATTACAAACAATATAATACATAAATAGGAGGACAACTTATGAGTAATCAAAAACATCTTGGCGATGCACCTATTGGAAAGTTGTTATTACAATATTCTATTCCAGCCATCATTGGTATGGTAGTAAATGCCCTATATAATATTGTAGATAGAATGTTTATTGGTAATATTCCAAATATAGGTTCCCTTGCAATAACAGGCGTTGGTATTACTATGCCTATTATGACAATAATCTTAGCCTTTGGTATGCTTATTGGTATAGGTGCCACAGCTAACATATCCCTAAACTTAGGAAAGGGAAATAGACCTACAGCTGAAAAACTTCTTGGAAATGCTTTTACCTTAAGTATAATAGTTGGACTAGCTATTGCCATAGTGGGAACTATCTGTGCAAATCCAATACTTAATCTTTTTGGTGCCAGTGAAAATACACTGTTTTATGCTAAAGAATATCTAAACATAATTTTATTAGGATGTACATTTAACATACTCTCATTTTCCCTAAATAGTACTGTAAGAGCTGATGGAAATCCAAAAATGTCTTCATTTACAATGGTAATTGGTTGTGGTACAAACATTATCTTAGATTATGTATTTATTTTTATACTTAATTTAGGAGTTAAGGGAGCTGCCCTAGCAACTATTATTTCTCAAGCAATTACTTTCTTTATAATTTTATATTACTACACAGCTGGTAACTCAAACTTAAAATTAAAAGTAGAAAACTTTAAATTAAAAAAACATCTTGTAACTATGACTTTTGCCATTGGAATTGCACCATTTGCAACACAAATAGCAAATAGTTTAGTGCAAGTTATAGCTAATAATGCATTAAAAACTTATGGTAGTGATTTAGCAATTGGTGCTATGACAGTAATAAGTTCATTAAATATAATATTTATGATGCCTATATTTGGTATAAATCAAGGGTGCCAGCCTATTATTGGATTTAATTATGGTGCTAAAAAGTATGAAAGAGCTAAAGAAGCATTTAAATACGCTACTATTGCAGCCTGTGTAATATGTATTATTGGTTTTATATCAATTCAATGCTTCCCAACACAAATCATCAGTTTATTTAATAATGATCCTGAATTAACTACATTAGCAATAAAAGGAATTAGAATATATTTATTAATGATGCCTGTAGTAGGAATAAATATTGTTGCCACAAGTTACTATCAATCAATTGGTAAAGCTAAAATATCTATGTTTGTAAGTCTTCTAAGGCAAGTAATATTATTAATTCCATTTACAATAATCTTACCTAAGTTTATTGGATTAGATGGTGTTTGGGCAGCAGGCGCTTGTGCTGACTCACTTTCAGTTATTATAACGTTAGTATTACTTAAAAAAGAATTTAAACAACTTGATAAAATGCAGTTAGAAAAAATTGCTTAGTTGTACTATATTTTAACTACTTTATAATTACATTATATACAAAAAGGGAATTCAAATACGAATTCCCTTTTTTAGCTAGTATTAAATATTCTTTTAATACAACCTCTTTATAATATATCTTAATTATTTAAAATTATTTCTTCTTTTTTCTGAAAGATAGAGCACTACCAATAGATAATGATAATAATCCTAACATTGTTAAAGAACCTTCAACACCTGTTTGTGGTAATTTTGTTTGTGATTTTTTATCTTCAGAATTACCTATATTTGAGTTTCCAGTATTAGGCTTAACCTCTACATAATTATTTGAATTATCTTTATCCACAGTTTCTGAATCATTTTCATTTGGTTTATTATTATCACTACTTACATCATCTTTTTTATTATTACTTGAGCCATTGGTAGAATTATTTGAATTTGGTTTATTGTTATCTACATTCGGCTTGTTATCTTCATTTGGTTTATTACTATCATCACCTGGTTTATTATCTGTATTTGGTCTATCTTGTTTACTTCTTATTCTAACAGATACATTAACATCTTTGTAACTATTATCTTCATAAGTTACTCTAACAATAACAGTATGCTCTCCCACAGTAGTTGGAATATCTCCTATTATTTCTTTTCTTATATTAACTGAATTATCACTTATTGCAATATTATCTAAAATAACTGACGCTAAATCAATTTCATCATCGTAGCATTCTAAGTTACCATTAATCACTTCTGCTGGATATATTTCATTTTGTGTTGGTAAAGCTTTAGTTCCTTTATAAATAATAGTTGGAACCATTTCTCTAATAATTTCTTGATTTATTATTGGATCTCCTACACGAACACCATTTTCTGTTCTCCATATCTTAGTTGTTCTAATACTTCCTGATATTCCAGGTTCTGTACGTGTTTCATCTTCCCATAAACTTGAGTCTTCTCTATTAATAACTTCTATAGGAATCTCTGTTTCTGTTACTTCTTTATCTTCTGATACAATAACTTTAGAATTATATATAGATGTTGTAAAATCATTAGTATTTACTAAATACCATTGTAAAATCTTTGTTTTTAATTTTTGTACTTCTTTTACATTCTGAGCCATTGGTTGTGAATTAGTTTTATTACTTTCCATCATCTTTAAATCTTTTTCTACTGCTTCATTCATTAACTGTTGTAATTCTTCATAATTTTTGAAGTAGTCTGTTTCTTTTAAATCTGATAGCTTATCAATTCTACGTTTAAACATATCCTTTTTAAATTCAGTTAAGCTTCCATTATATTTAGAATCTAAAATAGCATTTAATGCTTCCTTATCATTTGAATATTTATTAGAAACATATGAAACCATACCTTCACTATATCCATATTCAGCTAATAATTCATATGCATATCTTTTAAATGTTATCTCCCCTGTTGAACCTTCATCATTTTGAATCCCTGCATATATTGGCTCTAATAATGGTGCAACATAATATCCATTTTGCTCAGTTGTTCCTACAGTTGCATTACCTTTAAATTTTAGTCTTCCTGATACAATATTTTTTTCAATTAAATCATCAATTGTGTTTAAAGTACTTGCAATACTTTCATCTATATGCTTAAATGTATCATTGCTTTTATTTTCAGTATTAGGAGCTTTTTCTGGTGTTAATTCCAATTGATTAAATAATATTGCTTTTTCTGAATTAGTTCTTCTTAATGATGATATTGCTTCAGCATAATCTAATGTATATATAACATCCATTAATCCTTGCATATAATCTTTTAAGTCAGATTCTTGCATAAATCTATTAGGTGAAGCATTTTGTACTCTTCCTTCTCCTAACTTATATGCTAAATTTAAATTAAATATTGGCTCATATTCAGATAATCCAACTGTATTATTTAAACTTTCAAACATTCCTGTAGCAAAAGTTTCTGCACCTTTACCAGTTCTCCTACCATATCCGTTAAGCCAAACTTTTTTATCTAATAAATGTGTTAATTCATGTGTATAAGTAGATTGTCCTCTATCAGTTAATGTTTTTGATAAATATAATTTAACTAAATTATCTCCTGATGCTTCTCCATCTACAAACATATAATTAGAATAAAAATCAAGAGGAGTAATAAACTCACGAACCCCACTTAATGTTTCACCATACTTAGGAGCCCATAAATCTCTTGTACTTCCTTCACCATATTTTCTCATAGTATCAATTATAATAATATTATTTCCATTTAAAAGTGTATCTCTCTTATTACTAATACGATACCAAAAATCTAAAAATTCTTCTTGCTTATTAGCTGTTTCTTGTAAATCAGCTTCAAATTTTCTTTTTGACTCATTATAATTACTTTCTTTTCTATCAACATATGTATCTACCAACCCATAACTCACTGTGCTCATTGTGCTAATAACATAAATATTATCTTGACTAAGAGATAATAATGGAATTAAATGATCACTTAATTTAGGATCATTTTTCATTTTATTGTAAAAAGAAGTATCTATATTTTGATTACTACTTTTAGCTTCAACAATATAAGCATTACTTCTATCTTTAAACCACTCACTAGCACTCATAGCTGGATAATATTTATTTAAAGAACTTTCTATAAAATCAAAAATAGTATTATCTTTAGTAATTGGTGCAATTTTCTTTTTATAAGTCTTTGCAGTATTTTTAAGCTCTAAATCTGAAAAACTCACTTCACCTATATCCATTAATGCTGAAAATCCACTTAAACTTTGAGGATAATTATATAAAATTAAATCCTTTGCAACTTCACCTTTAAAATCAAAACTATAATTTCTCTCTAAATAAGATAATGCTATTAATATTTCATTTCTTTTACTAATAATATATTGAGATGAAAAGTATGGGTCATTATCAAATAACTTCTTTAATATTGTATCTAAATTATTTTGCACATATTCAAAGCTTTTTCTTAAATCAAGTTTATCCATACAAAAACTTTTAAGTCGTTCATCTATTTGAGCTTGAGTTGGTTCTACTCCTAATTCTTTTTTTAATTGATTTTTAACATCTTGTTTATCCCATAATGAAACATATGGATTTAAAATAGTATATAAATCATCATATTTAACTTCTTTAAAGCTTTCTTTTACTTTTTGAATTTTTTCTTCTACAGTTTCATTCAAAGCATATTCTTCAATAGCTTCATCTTCTTTTTCATCAATAGCTTCATCTTCTTTTTCATCAATAACTTCATCTTGAATAATGCTTTCAGTTATAGATGTTTCTTCTTCTACAAAATTTTTATCTAATTCATCACTTACATAATCCTCTTTTTGTGTAATATTTTCACTTAAATCTTCATTTGTAGAGTATGTTTCTTGTATAGAAGTATTTTCATTAATTAAAATAGATGCTGAAGCTATTTCTGTAAAAAAACATACTGAAACTGCCACTGAAACTACTCCAAAAGAGTATTTTCTAAGAGCATATTTAATTATCTTCTCACCTTTATTTAACGATAATTTTTTCATTAGTTACCCCCCTAATATAATTCTTTAATAGTCTATTGCATAACCCCCAAAACCTTGTTTTGGTGCGGTTTTACAAACTCATTTTTTCAAGTTTTCCCCCGCCAATAATTAAATTTGTTTATTTAGGACATACTAAATAAAACGAATGATTAGGAGGGACTCCCTTGAAAGAAAATTTAAATCAATTATCTTTTACTGACATATATTCAAATATTGATGAATACTTTCAGCAAGATAAACCTAAGTTAATTAAATTATTTGAACAACATATTGATTTACAAAATTTAATACCACAAAGCTTTTATAACCATTATCATGCTGATACTGGGCATCCTAGAATTTATAAATTATCTTCTATGATTTCAGCTTTAATTCTTAAATCAATGCTATCAATTGCTGATACTTCACTTTTCATAAACATTCTTAATCTTAGTTCAGAACTTCGTGATATTTGTGGTTTCACTACGGTTCCCAATGCTTCACAATTTTCTAGATTCAAAATTAAATTTGAAAAAGATCTAAAAATTTTTTTGATTATTTAGTTGAAATTACAGATCCCATTTGCGATGAAATAAATTCATACTTAAATGATATTTTAATTGTTGATACTACTGGCATAGAAGCTTATGTCAATGAAAATAATCCTAAAAAATTTGATACACTACTTCGTCAATGTAAAGCATTGAGCAAAAATAATCCCACATTTAATGCTCATTCATTTGCTTGCAGTAAAATGCCTAAAGTTTCTTATGCAAACCCTGATATTAAACTTTCATATATGAATGGTCATTATTGTTATGCTTTAAAAACTTCAATAGTTACAAATGGTCTAGGTATAATCAGAGATATAGATTTCCTAAATGATAAATCAACTAATATCACCGAAGCAGCTACCGCTAGCGAAGCTAAAGATACATATGATTCAAAATCTCTAATTCCAACATTAAATAAATTCTTCTCCAAACATGATTTTAAATACAAATACTTTCTTGGCGATGCTAGTTTTGATGCTGTTGATAATTATAAATACCTTTATAAAGATAAGAATATAATTCCCATAATCCCGCTACGCAGGGCGCCATCATCTCCTATGCCTGGATTTAATGAAAATGGTGTACCAACTTGCCCAAATGATAATAAACTACTTATGAAATTTGATGGAATAACACGTGAAAAAGGACGTTCAGATAGGATTAAATGGATTTGTCCCAAATCTAAAAAAACTAGAATCAATGGGAAAACTCAATATATCTTAACTTGTGAAAATCCTTGCACAACATCTAAGTGTGGCAAGATTTATCAAGTTCCCATTGATAATAATATAAGAATGCATACTGTTATCCCAAGAAATTCAAGCAAATGGAATAATCTTTATAAAACAAGAACCATCATTGAAAGAACAAATTTCATGATGAAGTATCCACTTGCTTTACAGTACACAAAACTTAACAACACAGAATCACTTAAATCTGAAGTGATTTTATCAGCTATAACACAACTAATCGTTGTGTTAATAGCTAACAATATGAATAATACCCAAAATATATTATCAATAAAAAAAGTTATATCTTAAAATTTGGTAATTATTTTAGGCTTTTTTAGTGTGCGCTTTTTTAGAAATTTTTATGCATACTCCAATTATTTCCTATATTTAGCTTTTATCAATAGTTTTGTTCAATTTTTAAAGTTAGTTTTGCAATCAACTATAATTCTTTAATATAATTCCTATAATACACTATTAATATCTTTTAATAAATGTACTTATGTATATATATCAGAAAATTCAATATTACATTTCTCTATAAGACTATCTTTCTGTATTATAGGATTATTTATTTTTTCCTCTGTAATATTTATCGGTAAATAAAACGAAAACTGAGTACCATTATCTATATTATCTAAAAATATTTCTCCCCCATGCATTTCTATAAACTTTCTACATAAAAATAATCCTATACCGCAACCTTCATTTTTCCTATTTAACGAATTATCTACTCTATAAAATCTTTCAAAAATCTTTTCTCTATCTTTAAACTCTATATTAGAACCATAATTTTTAACAGATATATATACTCTATTTAAATCTACATTTCTCTTTATTTTTATTTCAATATCTGTATGGAGCTGAGAAAATTTAATGGCATTAGATATTAAATTAAGCATAATTCTTTCAATTTTATCTTCATCACAAGCTAAAATTATTTCCTCACTATCTGTATCAAAAATTATATTTCTTTTCTTTTCACTTGCATATAATACAGTAGACATAACTATTTCTTCTAAAACACTAACAATATTACAATTTACTAAATTCAATTTATCTGAATCACTATTTACTTTCGTTATATCCATAACATTGTTCACCAATCTCAATAATCTATATGAATTTTGCTTTAATATGTTTAAATATTCTTTATATTTTTCATCACCTAATGGCTTATTATGTAAATTCAATAATTGCACAATAGCAAGTATTATATTAATAGGAGTTCTAAATTCATGAGACATATTAGATAAAAATTCCACCTTCATGGCTTCTAATTTAATAAACTCCTCTAATTCCCTTTTCTTATCGGTTATATATTTAATTTCACTTTTATTTTCTATCTGTTTAACTATATATCCTATTTTACTTAAAGTTTCATTTAAATAAGATTCCTCTTTAGTAAAACAATTTTTACTTTCATCATAAGTTATTACTACTAACCCAAATAATTTATTCGCTAGTTCTATATGCCTAATTTCTAAACTTTCTTTTTTTTCTTTAAACATTTCTAATTTATTATATATTTCTTCATATTTATCTTTAATAATTTCTTTACTACATAACTTATTTTCTATTTCTTTATTTATATGTATATCTACATTAAAATTATTTTCTTCTTCATTTTCGCTTAAATAAAATTTAAATTTCTCACTATCTTTATCATATAAAAATATAGATATATTCTTATATTCAACAATATTTTTTATTTCTTTTAACAATAAATGAATAGTTTTTTTAGTATTATATCTTTTTTCTTCATCTATATTTAAATAACTCATTAAGTTTGATTCAATTTCTAATTGTACATTCTTATCTAATGATATCTCTCGTGCTACTCCTCCTATAATTTCTTTTTTATTCTCTTTATGTAAAATAAATTTATATACCTTATGCCATATTTCATTATCATCTATTTTACTATACTCTTCATTATAAATATCAGCTTTTTTCTCTATAACTTCTATATCTGTTTTATCACATTCCTTAGCAATATCATACTCTCTAAATTCATAATCACTTTTTCCGATTATTTGCTCTTTACTAAGTCCCAACTTTTCTGCACCTAGTTTATTTATGTATATATATCTTTTTTGGTCATTTTTTAACCATATTTGATAAGGTAATTTATCTAATAATTCTTCCAAGTCCTCTATAGTATAATTTCTTGTTATTTTCTCCTTTGTATCCGACACTAAATTCTCCCCCCAATTGTTGTTTATTTTAATATTATTATAAAATTATAAATAATTCCATATGCTATACTTAAAAAATATCTAAACATAATAATATAAAATAATAGAGAGTATATCTTATTTATATATACTCTCTATTATTTAACTTATACTTTATAATATAGCCTTTAATAGACCTAAAATAATTAAATGTAATGGATAAAAAATATAAAATACCCATTTACTGAATTTTTTATGCTTCTCTGCAAATTTACCCTTCTTGCCATTATATAAATATAAAATAGGTAAAGCTAAAATCATTCCCAATTGAAAAAATCCATAAGTAATAGGATATCCTGCACTATAATATATCCAACACATAATACCTACAAAAATAAAAGTTATTGAACAATGACCTATTGCCTGCTTTTTAAAATTTCCTCTATGTTTCCAAAAATTTAATGTCATAAATATAGCAATACACATCCAATCACCTAAAAAAGCCATAATACTTAACGCTGTAATGCTTAAATATTTTAATAATCTATTTTTTATCTTATGGTAGGCTATTAATGCTATTAAACTTAAGCACAATGTATATATTACACCTGTATTCCCTAAAATGCTTATATTTTCTGTTTCAAAAAATATGAATGGTACATGTGATATTAAAGCAAAAATAGCTAATCTAAGAACATATTTCTTAACATTTTTTGTATAATAATATCCTTCTGCAACAAAGAAACACATTATTGATGCCGTTATTCTTCCTATAACATGCATTATCTGCCCAAATACTGAATATGTTGGAACAAAAGCCCATGCAATATGATCTATAAGCATAGCAGCAATGGCTATAAACTTTATAGTTGTCCCACTTAATCCTTTTACCTTAGTTTTTTCTTCCACTAATGTTTCACTCAAAAATACCCCACCTTTTTAAATATTACATATCCATATTTTACTATATTGCAAATGTAATTAAATGGCAAACTAATTAGTTAAGTGGCCTTTGGCTAGTTAAGAATTAAAAATGAAAAATGAAGAATTGAGGAGGAAACTCCTTAGGAGTTTCTTAAACATATATTTAAAAGAATTTCGTAGAAATTCTATCCTTAATTTTTTATATACTTGTATATAAAAAATTTAATTAGTAAATAAGCGTAGCGATATTTACGACTTAACTTAGCCATTTATGACGACTTAATTAAGTGAATTAGCGTAGTGTTGTTCACTGATTAACTTAATTTCTAAACTCCTTATAGGAGTTTATTCCATAATTCATCATTCATCATTCATCATTCATAATTAATAGATTGCTTTACAATCTATAAAAAAAACGAAGGATTTCTCCTTCGCTTTTTTAGATGGCCCATTTTTTGTCTCCAGTGAAAGAAACATTCAGCCATTTATTATAATCTATATGTTTTATCGCATCATAAACTTTTTCTCTAACACAATCCATTTGATCTAAATCTTTTAATTTACTTTCTTCATTATATATAAAATCTATTTCAATTCTTAACTCTCCACCAATTTTTGATACTCTTGATATTGAATCTTCAAATTTATATTCTTTTTCAATTTCTTTTACAATTAAATATATATCATCATTTATTTCATCATCTGCTTTTACACATAATATTTCTTTAAATGCATTTATAAAAGATTGTACAGGCATCTTTATAAATACAACTGATACCATTATTACCATCATTGGATCTATATACACATTTAGTCCACTAAACCTTGTATTTCTAAGAATCATTGCTATTACAAATCCAACTAATACACCAATACTTAATAAAGTGTCCATAAGCCATTGACTTGCTTCAACTTTAATTAATTCAGAAGAAATTTTATCACCCTTTTTCTTCATGAAAATATATACACCACCGCATCCTATTACTGAAACAATAGAATATATTAATGCTGATCCATATTCTACAGTATTTCCTCCATGCACTACATCCTGTATAGCTCCTATCAGAGAATATAAACACATTCCCCCTATGATAAGTGATTTAAAGGATATAACTAAAGGCTCTAATATATATTTTCCAAAAGGATATTTATCTAACTCCTTCTTTGCAATAAAATTATTTATATATAAAGACAACATTGTTAATGCTAAACTGATAAATGAATATAATCCATCGAATATAATCATTTCAGATTGTGCAGTTCATCCCCATGCTATACCAAATAGTGCAAAGAATAACGCACCTACCATTGATATTTTTAAAATTTTATTTTCTAGTTTCATTATCTTCACCTCTATTCAAGTTTTATTATATACAAATATAATACGCTAAATTATCATTCTTTGTAATGATTAAAATGCTGCCTTTTTGCAACTTTTCCCTTATATTTAAACTTAGATTCTTATATCAAAAAGCATAAATGTACTTAAATAAAGCTTCAAATACGGTACTATTATTAGTTTTTTTCTTATTTTCATATTATTACTACTTAATCTACACGCATTTTACAATAAAATATGTAATATCGTTATATTTATTATATATTTTGCTATTTCATATTGTGATATACTATTTCTTGAATATTATTAAATTAACATAGGAGAGATCTAAATTTATGAAGACATTAATTGATTTATTCTTCACTTTCTGCCGAATTGGAGGTTTAACTTTTGGTGGTGGTTATGCCATGCTTCCAATTATACAAAAAGAAATTGTTGAAGAAAAAAAATGGGCTACTGAAGAAGAAGTTCTAGATTATTATGCTGTAGGCCAATGTACTCCAGGTATAATTGCTGTAAATACAGCAACTTTTATAGGCTATAAAGTTCATGGAATAATTGGTGCAATAGTTGCAACCTTAGGAGTTGTTTTTCCTTCATTAATAATAATAACTATTATTGCTGCATTATTAAAAAACTTCGCAAACTATTCTATTGTACAGCATGCTTTTTCTGGTATACGTGTAGTTGTTATTGCTTTAATCGTTAGTGCCATATTAAAACTAGCTAAAACATCTATTAAAAATTCTACAACATTAATAATTGCTATTATAGCATTTATATTAGTAGCATTTGTTAATTTATCACCAATTTATATAGTAATTGCAGCAGCATGTATTGGATTAATATTAAAATTTATAAGAGGTAGAAAATAATGATTTATATAACTTTATTTTATGAATTCTTTAAAATAGGACTATTTGCCATAGGTGGAGGTCTTGCTACACTTCCTTTCTTATACGATCTTTGTGGAAGATACTCTTGGATAACTACAGATAACATTGCTGATATGGTTGCCATATCTCAATCTACACCAGGTCCACTTGGAATAAATATGGCTACATATGCAGGATATCAAGGCGGAGGTCTTTTAGGCGGAATTATTGCCACTATAGGGCTTATTACACCATCAATAATTATAATTATTATAATTGCTCATATTTTAAACAAGTTTAAAGAAAGTCATTATGTAGAATCAGTATTTTATGGTTTAAGACCTGCTGTTACAGGGCTTATAGCTGCTGCTGGTTTTGCAGTATTTAAAATTGCTATTCTTAATATAGAAAAATTCAATTTAACAAATAAGCTTTTAGACATAATTAACTATAAGGCTACACTACTATTAATAAGTATTTTTGTAGTAATGAAATACTTTAAAAAACACCCTATATTTTATATATTCTTAGGAGCAATAGCTGGGATATTATTAAAAGTATAATTATCTATAATGAAAAAGAACTAATTTAATATGATTGTTCATTGCAATAGCAGTTTAAACAATCATCATTTAATTAGTTCTTTTTACTTTTCTCTTTTTAAAGTTTACAATTTTTACATGCAATGTTATATTATTAACATGTGTATATACATCTGACAACTATATGAGAGAGGTAATTTAAAATGGACTTAAAAAAAGAAATACAACTATTAAAAACAGAAAAAAACGCTTTAATATTGGCGCATTATTATCAGCGTCCAGAAGTTCAAGAAATCGCTGATTATGTAGGGGACTCATACTATTTAAGTAAGATTGCAAAGGATAGTCCTAATAAACTTATAGTATTTTGTGGTGTTAAATTCATGGCTGAAAGTGCAAAAATACTTTCCCCTGAAAAAACTGTACTTCTTCCTGCTTTTGATGCTGGATGCCCAATGGCTGATATGGCTGATGTAGAGGGCTTAGCAGAACTTAAAGAAAAACACCCAGATGCTGCTGTAGTATGTTATATCAACTCAACTAGTGATGTGAAAGCTCTTTGTGATGTAACAGTAACTTCCTCAAATGCTTTAAAAGTAATTAAAAAGCTTCCTCAAAAGAAAATTATATTCCTTCCTGACAAGAATTTAGGAGGATATATTGCAGAACAAATGCCAGAAAAAGATTTTATATTATGGAACGGATTTTGTGTTACTCATAAAAAGATTAGTAGTGAAAACATATTAAAATCTAAAAATGCAATAAATGATATTGTTGTTTTAGCTCATCCAGAATGTGAAAAAGAAATTAGGGATTTAGCAGACTATATAGGAAGTACAGGTGAAATGATAAACTATGCTACTAATTGCCCTGCTAAAAACTATCTTGTTTGTACTGAAGAAGGGATTCACTATGAATTAAGCAAAAGAAATCCTGATAAAAACTTCTATTTCCCTGGTACAAGCACCCTATGTCCTAATATGAAAAAAACCAGGCTAGAAGACATTGCTAACGTATTAAAAAATAATTGCAACGAAATAACTATAGAAGAAGAGGTTAGATTAAAGGCTTTAAATTGTTTATTAAATATGCATGAATTGGCTAGGTGATATATATGAATAAGATAATTAATATTGATACTGATATTGTAATAGTTGGTTCAGGAATTGCCGGATTATATTCTGCACTAAATATTCCTGAAAAATATAGCATAACTATTGTCACAAAAAAAGCTCTAGAAGATAGTAACAGTGCCTTAGCTCAAGGTGGAATATGTGTTTCTAAAGGCGAGTATGATATTAAACCATATATTGAAGATACTTTAAAGGCAGGTAAATATGAAAATGATATTGATGCTGTCACTGCTTTAGTTAATGAATCAAAGGAAAATGTAGACAAGCTTATTGAGTATGGAGTTGATTTTGATAAGCAACATGGAGAACTTTGTTATACTAAAGAAGCTGCTCACTCTACCAATAGAATTCTTCATGTTAAAGATGAAACTGGCAGATATATAATGGAATCTCTTTGTGAAAAGATCAAGCTAAGAAAAAATACTTTTATTTTAGAAAATACATTATGTTCAGATATCATTGAAAATAATAACAGTTGTCATGGAATAATTGCACTGAATAATAATATTCAATACAATATTCACTCACAATTTGTAATTATGGCTACAGGAGGAATTGGTGGATTATTTAAAAATTCTACTAATAGAAGACATATAACTGGAGATGGACTTAGTATTTGTAAAAAACATAATATTAAGTTAAAAAACTTAAACTATGTGCAATTCCATCCAACTGCTCTTTATATTAAAGGCTCTAGTGACAGAAGGCTTCTTATATCTGAGAGCGTTCGTGGAGAAGGTGCCTTAATAAAAAATAAACAAGGTGAACGCTTTATTGATGAACTACTTCCTCGTGATGTGGTTGCTAATGCTATTTATAATGAACTTAATTCTTCTGGTGAAGAGTGTGTTTATCTTGATTTAAGCACTATGAAACCTGAATATATAAAAAATAGATTTCCTTATATATATAAAGAATGCTTATCTCATGGTATAGATATTACCAAAGAATATATCCCTATCCATCCAGTACAGCATTACTTTATGGGAGGAATAGATGTTAACTTAAACAGTGAATCCTCCATGAAAAAACTTTATGCTGTTGGAGAATGTAGCTGCACTGGAGTTCATGGTGCCAATAGGCTTGCTAGCAACTCTTTACTAGAAGGATTGGTTTTTTCTAAACGAGCTGTTAATGATATATTAAGCAAATTTAAAGAAAATCAAGCACCATACGAAGCAACAAACATTAAAGCTTCATCTATGAGATTAGCAGAAGCAGAATTATTTGATACTGCTATTAATTTATTTAAAGATATGATTGGAGAAAAGAAAAATGAATTGGTTAATTGTTGATGAAATAATTAAAAATGCACTTAAAGAAGATATTCCTTCTGAAGATATAACAACCACTCCACTGGTAACAGAAAATAGTCTTTGTAGTGTAAACTTAATATCAAAAGAAGATGGTATTTTAGCTGGTGCCGAGGTATTTGCAAGAGTCTTTGCTCTACTAGGTGATGTAGATGTTTCTTTTAATAAAGAAGATGGAGATACTTTAAAAAAAGGTGAAATAATTGCTATTATCAAAGGTAAAACAAAAAATGTCCTTTTAGGAGAAAGAGTTGCTTTAAATTTATTACAAAGAATGTGCGGTATAGCAACTTTAACAAATAATTTCAACAAAAAACTTGTAGGAACTAAGACTAAATTAGCTGACACTCGTAAAACTACTCCTAATCTTAGGATTTTAGAAAAATATTCAGTAAAAATTGGTGGTGGAATAAATCATCGCTGTAATTTATCTGATGGAATATTAATAAAAGATAATCATATAGATGCTGCTGGTTCAATTACAAATGCTATAAATTTAATAAAAAAGAATTCTTCTTTCGTAAGAAAAATTGAAGTTGAAACAGAAAATTTAGATATGGTTAAAGAAGCACTGGAATGTAATGCTGATATAATAATGCTAGATAATATGTCTATAGATGAAATGAAAGAAGCTGTAGAACTTATTGGTAATAAAGCTATTATTGAAGCTTCCGGTAACGTAAATATGGAAACCATTCGCTCTATTGCAGAAACTGGTGTAGACTTAATTTCCGTAGGGGCTTTGACACATTCATACAAATCTTTTGATATTAGTATGAAAAATTTAATTTTACTTTAATCCTTTTTTGTTATACAATTTAATAGAATAAAATATATAAAGATATTGTTAAAATATTAACGATATCTTTTTGTTTTCTTATCGAATTATAGTATTTTTAAATTTCTAAGACATTTTTTAAGTTTTTATATTTTATTGAATTTTCAGTAAATTCAAACTTCTAAAAAATAATAACTTACTTTATTTTCCATTATGGTTTACCCTAGTATTTTCAAGGGTTTTCGGCTTTTTTTCTTTTTTTTTAATCGTTTAAATTTCTATTGCATTTTTCTAATAAAAATGATATATTTTATTTAACAACTATTATTAATTAATAGTATTTTTTACCAAATTGATTGTTTAACAATCGTTAAATTTTTTGTTTACAAAAAGAGGGGAGCAAACATGATGAAGGAATGGAATAACTTTAAACCAGGTAACTGGACTAAGGAAATCGATGTAAGAAACTTTATTCAACTTAACTACACTCCATACGAAGGAGATGATAGTTTCTTAGCTGGTGCTACTGAAGCTACAACTAAGTTATGGGCTGAAGTTAGTGAATTATTCAAAAAAGAAAGAGAAAACGGTGGAGTTTTAGATGTAGATACTGAAACAGTTTCAGGAATCAACGAATATGCTCCAGGATATATAGATCAAGCATTAGAAAAAATCGTTGGTGTTCAAACTGATGCACCTTTAAAGAGAGCTGTTATGCCTCAAGGTGGTATAAGAATGGCAGAAAGCGCTGCTAAATCTTACGGATATGAAGTATCTGCTAGAATATCTGAAATATTCTCAAAATACAGAAAAACTCATAACCAAGGTGTTTTCGATGCTTATACTGATGAAATGAGATTAGCTAGAAAATCTGGTATAATCACTGGTCTTCCAGATGCTTACGGTAGAGGAAGAATCATAGGTGACTACAGAAGAGTTGCTCTATACGGAGTTGACAGATTAATCGAAGATAAATTAGTTCAAAAGAAATCTTTAGAAGTTAAAACTATCGATGAAGATGTAATCAGATTAAGAGAAGAAATTTCTGATCAAATAGTTGCATTAAAAGAATTAAAAGCTATGGCTGCTTCTTACGGATTAGATATATCAGGACCAGCTTCAAACGCTAGAGAAGCTGTACAATGGTTATACTTCGGATTCTTAGCTGCTATAAAACAACAAAACGGTGCTGCTATGTCATTAGGTAGAACTTCTACTTTCTTAGACATCTACATCGAAAGAGATTTACAAAACGGTGTTATCACTGAAGAAGAAGCTCAAGAAATAATGGACCACTTCGTAATGAAGTTAAGATTAGTTAAGTTCTTAAGAACTCCAGAATACAACGACTTATTCTCAGGAGATCCAACTTGGGTTACTGAATCAATCGGTGGTATGGGATTAAACGGTAAAACATTAGTAACTAAGAACTCATTCAGAGTACTTAACACACTTTACACTTTAGGACCATCACCAGAACCAAACTTAACAGTTTTATGGTCAACTAGATTACCTCAAGGATTCAAAGATTTCTGTTCAAAGGTATCAATTGACACAAGTTCAGTTCAATACGAAAATGATGATTTAATGGCTCCATACTGGGGAGATGACTACGCTATCGCTTGTTGTGTATCTGCAATGAGAGTTGGTAAGCAAATGCAATTCTTCGGTGCAAGAGTTAACTTAGCTAAGACTTTACTATACGCTATAAACGGTGGTAGAGACGAAAAATCAGGTGTTCAAGTTGGACCTCAATTAGCTCCATTAACTGGTGAATATATAACTTACGACGAAGTAATGAACAGATTTGAAATAATGACAGACTGGTTAGCTAACCTTTATGTTAATACTTTAAATGTAATTCACTACATGCACGATAAATACTCATATGAAAGCTTACAAATGGCTTTACATGATAGAGATGTATTCAGAACTATGGCTTGTGGTATAGCTGGTTTATCTGTTTGTGCAGATTCATTATCAGCAATCAAATACGCTAAAGTTAAGCCAATAAGAAACGAAGAAGGAATAGCTGTTGATTTCGAAGTTGAAGGAGACTTCCCTAAATACGGAAACGACGATGATAGAGCTGATGAAATTGCTGTATACTTAGTTGAAAACATGATGAAGAAAATCAGACAAAACAAGACATACAGAAATGCATACCACACTCAATCAGTATTAACTATAACTTCAAACGTTGTTTACGGTAAGAAGACTGGTACTACTCCATGTGGTAGAAAAGCTGGTGAACCATTTGCTCCAGGTGCTAACCCAATGCACGGAAGAGATAACAGTGGATCTTTAGCTTCATTAAACTCAGTTGCTAAATTACCATATGAACATTCACAAGATGGTATCTCAAATACATTCTCAATAGTACCAGATGCTTTAGGAAAAACTCCTGAAGATAGAATCACTAACTTAAGTGCTATGATGGATGGATACTTCGGTCAAGATGCTCATCACTTAAACGTAAATGTATTTAACAGAGAAACTTTATTAGATGCTATGGATCACCCAGAAGAGTATCCACAATTAACTATCAGAGTTTCAGGATACGCTGTTAACTTCATTAAATTAACAAGAGAACAACAATTAGACGTTATAAACAGAACATTCCACAAATCAATGTAATTTATAATGTTTAATATGTAATAAGGGATAGCTTAGTCTATCCCTTATTTTTTATTTATGGAGGATTTACTAAATATGAAATAAAAAAATATACTAAAGAATAATGCAACTCTAATAATTACAATATTTCTAGCGTTAACCATTGCCATACTCTCTGCAAAATGTATGCTTTCTTCAAATAAAGATTATTTATCTATCATTAATAATCTTATTGAAGAACAAAATTATGATGATGCTTTAAACAAGATAAAAGAATTGCAAAATGATGACTCTATCACTTTAACTGATGAAGAAAATACTTCTTTAAACAACCACGAAAGCTTATTAAAAGATTATTTAAAGCTTGACCTTATTGATAGCCTTACAGAATATAATACTCAAATGCAGCTATTGCTTTCTAATCCATTATTGGAAAATAAATCATTTACAAAGATGTTTATATCATTAAAAAATTATGATGCTCTTCTTCAAATTGAGCTTGCTAGCTTTAATGACACAAAGAAAATAATCTTTGAAAGTATGGAAGAAAATATAGAAGAAGCTAAAAATTGCTTTAATCAATTAAAGGAAAAATATCCAAATGAAGATTATATCCAATTAGAAGAAGCCTTAAAAGCAAAAGAAGAACAAATAGCCATTGAAAAAGAAGAAGCTGCTAGATTAGAAGCTGAAGAAAAGGCTTTGGAGGAAGCCGCAAAATTAGAAGCTGAAAAAATATTAGAAACTGAAAATAACATAGAAACATCATCAATTACTTCTTCAAGTGAATCACACTCTTCTAATACTGTTTCTCAACCTAAAATAGCTTATACAAGTGCAGCTGCCAATTCAAGCCAGCTAATCACAGTTGTAAGCACTGGCGGTTCTAGTGCAGAACTAACATTATGGCAAAAAGATTCATCTGGTAACTGGTTTGAATATGACAGCATGTTCGCTCGTTTAGGTTCTGGAGGTATGAAATCTGCTAGCTTAGTTTACGAAATGGATATGTGTACTCCTACTGGAATTTATAGTTTATCAGAAGCCTTTGGCATAAACTCCAATCCTGGTTCTGGACTTCCTTATAGAGTTCTTGATGGATCAGAATACTGGGTAGATGATGAAAACTCACCATACTATAATACAATGCAATTTGGTGAGCCTAATGGTAGATGGTCTTCTGCTGAACACTTAAGTAGCATGGGTAGATCTTACTACTACTCTATTGTAGTTGATTATAACAGATGGCCTGTTATTCCTGGTAAAAGCTCAGCTATTTTCCTGCATGTTGATGTTGGTGTTCCAACTTGGGGCTGCATTGCCGTTGAAGAATCGAAAATGGTGAAAATCTTAAATTGGATTAGTTCTTCCGCAAACCCAAAAATCATTTTAGACTTTAGCTACGATAATATTTATAATAATTATTAATACATAATAATTAAAAAAGGTTCAGAATTTTACATCTGAACCTTTTTTATTATAAAACTTCTATTTTAACTACATCATATCCTTCATCTTCAATTACTTCTTTTAAAGCTTCATCATTAGCTGTAGTTTCAACTATTGCATTTTTTCCTTCTAAGCTAACTTCAACTGAAGTAACTCCATCTAAATCTTCTAAAGCTTCCTTAACATGACCTACACATTTATTACAGCTCATTCCTTCAATTAATATTTTCTTTTTCATAAAATCATCCCTTCTAATTTAATTATGAATTATGAATTACGAATGATGAATTTATGATGAAACTCACAGAGTTTCTAAAAGATACTATTTTTCTAAACTCCCTTAAAGGAGTTTATTCCTTAATTCATAACTCATCATTCATAATTCATAATTATTTAAATTTTTTCAGTCTTAATGCATTTAAAAGTACTGATACTGAACTAAAGCTCATGGCTGCTGCTGCAATCATTGGGTTTAACAATGGACCTCCAAAGATATGAAGTACTCCCATGGCAACTGGTATTCCTAAAACATTATATCCAAATGCCCAGAATAAATTTTCTTTAATATTCTTAATAGTTGCCTTGCTTAATCTTATTGCAGTAACAACATCTTTTAAATCACTTTTCATAAGAACTATATCTGCTGATTCAATGGCAACATCAGTTCCTGAACCAATGGCTATTCCTACATCTGCCTGTACAAGAGCAGGTGCATCATTGATTCCGTCACCAACCATAGCTACTTTTCTATTTTGTCCCTGTAGCTTTTTCACTTCATTTGCCTTATCTTCTGGCAGTACTTCAGCTAAAACTATATCTATTCCCACTGATTTAGCAATAGCTTCTGCTGTTTTTTTATTATCTCCTGTTATCATTGCTACATTCACATTCATTTTTTTAAGTTCCTCAATGGCAGCTTTACTATTTTCTTTTACAGTATCTGCTACTGCTATTATTCCACTTAATTTATTATTTATAGCAATATACATTGGAGTCTTTCCTTCTGTTGCAAGTCTATCACTTTCAACATGTAATGATTCGATATTTATATTGTTTTCTATCATTAACTTTTTATTTCCTAATAAAATATCTTTTCCTTCAATAGTAACTTCTATTCCATGTCCAGGAACTGCTTTAAAATGTTCAAGGCTTTTAAACTCTAAGCTTCTATCTTCTGCCTCTCTTACTATTGCTTCTCCTAGAGGATGCTCTGATCCCTTTTCTGCACTGGCTGCTAAAACTAATACTTCCTCTTCCTTTATACCATTACAAATTATATCAGTAACTTTAGGCTTTCCTTCAGTTATTGTTCCTGTTTTATCAAATACTATAGTATCTATCTTATATGTGGTTTCTAAAGCTTCTCCACCTTTAATTAATACACCATTTTCAGCACCTTTTCCTGTTCCAACCATAATTGCTGTTGGTGTTGCTAAACCTAATGCACATGGACATGCAATTACTAGTACCGAAATAAATATAGTTAAAGCAAATACAGTACTTTCACCAGCAATAAGCCATCCTACTGCAGCTATTATAGCTAAAGCCATAACTGTTGGAACAAAGTATGCAGCAATGATATCTGCCATTTTAGCTATTGGTGCTTTTGTTCCTTGAGCTTCTTCCACTAACTTTACAATTTGCGCTAAGGCTGTATCTTTGCCAACTTTAGTAGCTTTATATTTTATAAACCCAGCCTTATTTATACTAGCTCCTATTACAGTGCTTCCTATATTCTTTTCCACAGGAATACTTTCTCCTGTCAGCATTGATTCATCAATAGAAGTGCTTCCTTCTATAATTTCACCATCTACTGGAAGCTTTTCACCAGGCTTCACTAAAATTATATCCCCTACTATAACTTCTTCTATGGGAATACTTACTTCTTTTCCATTTTTAATAATAGTTGCAGTTTTAGGTGCTAACCCCATAAGCTTCTTTATAGCTTCTGAAGTTTTTCCCTTTGAAACAGCTTCAAGATATTTACCTAAAGTTATAAGTGTTAATATGACAACTGCTGATTCAAAATATAAATGCATTGCATAGTGAGTTTCCCCATTTAATATCTTATATATTGCAAATAAGCCATAAGCTACTGCTGCAGATGTCCCTATAGCAATTAATGAATCCATATTAGGACTTAGCTTAAATAAATTTTTATATCCAATCTTATAAAACTTATATCCTGCCACCATTACTGGTATAGTAAGAACTAATTGTATAAGTGCAAAATTTAATGGATTTTTCATAGGATCAATTATTGAAGGTAACGGCATACCTACCATATGACCCATACTTATAATAAGTAAAGGAACAGTAAATATCAGTGAAAAAATAAATCTATTTAAAAGTATCTTACTTTCATCTTTCTTTTTAGACACTTCTTTTATTTGATCCTCTTCTTTTATAAGTTTAAATCCAGCCTTGTCTACAGCTAATTTAATATCAGAATATCTTACTTTTTCTGCATCAACTCTTACCGTCAGTTTTTCTGTTGCAAAATTAACATTTGCACTTTCAACACCATCTATCTTTTTAGTTATTCTTTCAACTCTATTGGCACAAGCTGAACAACTCATTCCTTCAACCTTAAAGGTATAATCTCTCATATCTTTTCTCACAGAATATCCAGCCTTTACTATTGCTTCTTCAATTTTAGGAGCATCAATCTTGGCATCATCAAACTTTACCAATAAAGTTTCCGTAGCAAAATTTACACTTGCTTCTTCAACTCCATTCATTTTTTTCACTACTCTTTCGACTCTATTAGCACAAGCTGAACAAGTCATTCCATCAATTTTAAATGAACTACTTTTCATCTTTCCTCCTTTTACTTAGACATAACCTTTTGAAGTATGCTTATTATTTCTTCTATTTTTTCATCTCCATTATCATTCATACAGGCATCTTTAACACAGCTATGTAAATGATTTTCTAGAATAGTTAAATTTGCTTTTCTTAAAAGTGATTGTGCAGCCATAATTTGATTAGATATATCTACACAATATCTTTCATCTTCTATCATCTTAATAATTCCATCTATTTGCCCTCTTGCAGTTTTTAAAGATTGCAGAGCTTTTTTTCTTTCATCATTCATTACTTTTCCCTCTATTTACTACCCCTCCCCTAGGGGGTCTATTTAATTTTATTATATTCTTTAAATTTTCCTTGTCAATAATATTTTTCACTTTATATAATGCTATTTTATTAGATAAATTATAAGTGAATTCAGTAGCAAAAATAATTGTTTTATTTTCAATACTTTCACCTCATGGTGCGTACCAACCTAATATATAACAGTGTCTTAATGATTATCACTTTACCTAGAGTTTTTTTCAATTTTGTAGTAATATATTCTTAATTATTAATAATAAAAATCAAAACAATTTAATGTATAGAGGTAAAAATATGGAATGGGTAAAGCAAATAGAAAGATATAATCCTATTAATGAACAAGAGAAAAAAGATAAAGAAATTATACTAGACTTTATAAATAAAAATGATAATGTTTTATTTAGAGATAATGAAATAGCACATATAACAAGTTCTGGATTTATAGTAAATAAGTCTAGAAACAAAACTTTAATGATACATCATAATATTTACAATTCATGGGGATGGACTGGTGGTCATGCTGATGGTAATAGTGATTTAATTAAAGTTGCTATAAAAGAGGCTCAAGAAGAAACAGGTATAAAACATGTAAAACCTATAATAGATGATATATGTTCTATAGATATATTACCAGTAAATGCTCATATAAAAAGAGGAAAATATGTAGCAAGTCATCTTCATTTATCAGTAGCATATCTTTTAGAAGCAGATGAAAATGAAAAATTAGTTGTTAAAGTAGATGAAAATAGCGATGTTAAGTGGATCGATATAGATAAAATTTTTGAAGTAATTAATGAAGAACATATGAAGGATATTTATAAAAAACTAATTGAAAAAAGTAAAATGTATTAAAATAAGTAACTATCATAATAATCTCCTCAGGTGAATTTTATTCTATTGTTACAGTAACTATTTCCGGTCTATTAAATAACCTTAAAGGAAAACCGCTATTTCCAAGTCCTCTGTTAATAATAAGTTTTTTACTAGCTTCACTATGAACTCCTGCTGTATATTTAGGTAAAATTCCCTGCCCTGGTGCATAAAGTCCACCTACAAAAGGTAGTCTAAACTGCCCTCCATGAGCATGTCCTGAAAACATTAAATCAAATTTATATTTATAATATGATTTATCACCTATTGCTTTAAAATTTTCTGGATAATGGCACAAAACAAGCTTTATACCTGGTAGCTTGGCAAATTCCTGAAAAATTATAGAATAATCTTTGTACTGAAAATTTCCTTTTGCTCTTTTCATATAAGCTTCTGCTGAACCTTGTTCTTCCACCAAACCTAAAATATTAATCTTATTACCCTTAATAGTTATTGTTCTTATTTCATCTAATAAGACATTAACGTTATTCTCTCTTAATTTTATAATTATTTCTTCATACTTTACTGCTCTTGTTTCATGATTTCCAGGTATATAATATGTAGGAATCTTCATACTTATTTTTGATATAAAGTTTATTATCTCCATATATTTTTTTGAACTACAATCTATTATATCTCCTGTTAACAATATTAAATCTGGTTCTTCCTTTAATATCTTACTTAATAATTTATTATTTTCTTTTCCAAACTCCTTGCTATGTAAATCGGATAATTGAACTATTTTTATTTTTTCATTTAATTCCTTATTTATTGTAATTCTATTTATACTTATATTGTTATTTTCATAAAAACAAATAGCTCCTGCCATTGCTATTCCTATTGCTGATAAAAAATACATATCTTAACCTCTAAAATTTTTATCATTATTATACCATATAACTGGCATTTTTATTTTCTTTATATTTCATAAATTTTATTGCCTATTATTATTTCTTTCCAGTAATCTACTTATTACATTATCTTTCATTTGAAAGTATAATTTAAATAGCTTTAAAATTTATCTACATATTGGGGGATATTATGGATTGTATATCTTTTAAAGAAAATAATATGGACAACTTTAAGAACTATATTTGTAAATTTGAAGACAATAAACTTCTCTCTTCTTTTTTACTAAAAACAGATAGTAATACCATACATTCTATTAAAAATAGTATGACTATCTCACTTAAAAATATATCTTATTTTTCTAATAATAAAACTGCTTTACTTTTACTATTTAAATTTGCTGATAATGATAAATTAATTTATGGCAAATGGTTTAATTACTCTAATAATGCTGATAAAGAGCATTTAGAAATGATGCTTTTTCAAAAAGAAATACCTATTTTATTAATAGATTCAAAAACAAATGAGCAGTTTACTTTCTATGTAACTAATGATTTTTCATCTGGTATAAAAGAGCATATAAAAAAGACTAATTCTATAAAAATGAGCGATTTTGATTTTAATTCATATATTACTTACCTTGAAAGAAATATAAAATCTTTACCTAAGCTTTGGTATAGTATAGATGCATGAAAAAGAAGCTGTAATTTTACAGCTTCTTTCTCATATAAATTCTTTTATAGATTGTTTTTAGATACTATAGGAACTTGTATTTCAGTAAGCCATTCTTCTGGATCTTCCTTATTCCATATTCCATCTATATAGCTTTCTCTTGGGTTATCACAAGGTATATAATTATTTTCTTCAATCCATTTATACACTGCACTATATGCTTCTCCTAAAGTACTATAAGGTCCTTTATGCATTACACATGCTGCACTATCAACTTTATCAATTTTCTTAAATTTTATAGTTTCTGTATCTTTACCTCTTTTAGGAACAGCTTCACAAAATTCAATGTCTATATCTTTTTCTTTATATTCTCCATCATGATAAATATTAAAACAGTATTCAGGAACGCTGCACTTCATGCCTGGATTAGCATCACCTATCTCTTTGCCTATAGCTGGTATCACTTTAAAATAATCGTCATAGCTTTTTAGTATCATTCTTTTAGAATAAACAATAACCTCTGGTAATTCTTTTACTAACACTTCATATTTCATAATGAAATCCTCCTTTAAATTATGAAGATAATAATTAATTTGAGAAGCTTGCTTGTTACTTTCCTCTATGGCTTTTTCTAATTCTTTTTTTCTGTTTTCAAATATTTCTGTGGCTTTAATACCTTTTATTATTAAAGTTATTTCATCAATTGTAAAACCCATCTGTCTTAAAGCTTTTATCTTATGAATAATAGGAAGTTGCTCAGAAGTATAATACCGATAACCATTTTCCTCATCAACATAAGCTGGAATCAATAATCCTACTTCATCGTAATACCTAAGTGTTTTTACAGTTACTTTGTTAATCTTTGAAAACATACCTATTCTATACATTGCTTAATCCTCTCTTATTAATTACTTTTCCTTATGAAATAAGCATAAAACCTCCCCTAAGGGAAGAGTCAAGTGTAGTTTTTAAATTTTTTTTATATTTTTATTCTATCACTTTTACAGCCTTTAAATCACTATTAAATATGGTGAAACAGTGAATAACGCTACGCTAATTCACTTAATTAAGTCGTCACAATTCAGTTAAACAGTGCATATCGTTGCACTTATGCACTTAATTAAATCGCCATAAATGGCTAATGAAACGCTTATATTGCTACGCTCATAAGCTAGTTAAATTTTCAAATGCAAGCATATGAAAATTTAAGGTGAGAATTTCTCCGAAATTCTTTTCCAATATATATTTTTAGAAATTCCCTAAAAGGAATTTCCACCTTCATTAGCGAAAGCATTCATTAACGAAGTGTTCATTAGCTTGTCGTTTAATTAGCGTAGCGTTAATTTATAGAAACTCCCTTAAGAGTTTCCTCCTCAATTCATAATTCATAATTCATAATTCATAATTAAAAAAGTCAATTCCTTATTAGGAATTGACTTTTTTTGTTGTGTGTTATTAATAGAAGTATTTGTACTTATTTTATATTAAGTTTTATAAAAATTATTCTTGTTCTGCTAATTTTTTGTATTCTTCATATTTTCTCTTAGCATCTGCTTCTGCCATTGCAAATAACTCATCAGCTTGTTCTGGGTATTGTTTTGCAATTGCTGAGTATCTTACTTGATCCATTATGAAGTCTTTGAAGCTTCCTTGTGGCTCTTTTGAATCTAATACAAATGGATTCTTTCCTTGTTCTTTTAATGCTGGATTGAATCTATATAGATGCCAGTATCCTGCTTTAACAGCTTCATCCATGTTTCTTATAGAGAATCCCATTCCCTTCTTTAATCCATGGCTGATACAAGTTGAGTAAGCAATGATGATTGATGGACCATCATGAGCCTCTGCTTCTAACATAGCCTTAACTACTTGGTTCTTATCTGCTCCTATAGCTACTTGTGCTACATAAACATTTCCGTAAGACATCATCATTCTACCTAAGTTCTTCTTAGCTGATTTCTTACCTGATGCTGCAAATTTAGCCATTGCTGCTATTGGTGTAGATTTAGAACTTTGTCCACCTGTATTTGAGTAAATTTCTGTATCAAATACAAGAACATTTATATTATCTCCTGAAGCTAGTACGTGATCTAATCCACCGTATCCGATGTCATAAGCCCATCCGTCTCCTCCAAGGATCCATTGAGATCTCTTAACTAAGTAATCTCTTCTGTTGTTGATTTCTGCTAATAATTCTAATGCTTTAGCATCTTCTATATTGTTGTTATCTAATATAGCTTCAACTTCTGCACTGTAAACTTTTGAAAGTTCTCCATTTTCTTTGTTAGCTATCCAATTTCTGAAAGTTTCTTTATATTCTTCAGCTATTGAAGTTTCTAATAAAGCTTCCATATTCATAGCTATGTTGCTTCTCATTTGGTTTACAGCTAAGAACATACCATATCCAAATTCAGCATTATCTTCAAATAATGAGTTAGCCCAAGCTGGTCCCTTACCTTCGTGGTTAGTTGTGTATGGTGTTGAAGGTGCTGATCCACCCCAAATTGATGAACATCCAGTTGCATTAGCAATCATCATTCTATCTCCGAATAATTGAGTTGCTAGCTTAATGTATGCTGTTTCACCACAACCTGCACAAGCTCCTGAGAACTCGATAAGTGGAGTTTTAAATTGACTATCTTTAACTGTCTTACCTGGAGTTAAATCACCCTTGTAAGAAACTTTTTCTGATACTGCGAAATCCCAGTTTGGTATTTCTTTTTCTGTTTGAGTTGCAAGTGGCTCCATTTTTAATGCTTTACCTGGTGCTGGACATATGTCAACACAGTTAGCACATCCTGTACAGTCTAATGTACTTACTTGGATTCTGTAATTTAATCCTGCTAAAGCCTTTCCTGTAGCTTTCTTAGTTTCAAATCCTTCTGGTGCATTAGCTAATTCTTCATCACTTACAAGAACTGGTCTAATACATGCATGTGGACAAACAAAAGCACATTGGTTACATTGGATACATTTTGCAGTTTCCCATTCTGGTACTTCTGAAGCAATTCCTCTCTTTTCATATGCTGCAGTTCCTGCTGGGAATGTACCATCTTCTATTCCATTGAATGCACTTACTGGTAACTTATCTCCTTCAAGTGCGTTCATTGGGTTCATGATATTCTTAACGAAATCAGTAACTTTCTTAGTTTCAACAACTTCTGCATCTTCTGCATCTTTCCATGAAGCTGGAACATTTATCTTAACTAATGAGTTCATACCTCTTTCAACAGCTTCAAAGTTCATGTTAACAACCTTGTCACCTTTTTTACCGTAAGCTTTTTTAATTGAAGCCTTTAAGTAATCTTTAGCTTCATCTTCTGGTATGATTTCAGCTAATTTGAAGAATGCTGATTGCATTATCATGTTGATTCTTCTACCTAAACCAATTTCAGTAGCTATTTTAGTAGCATTAATTGTATATAAGTTTATTTCATTTTCAGCAATGAATCTCTTCATTTTTGCTGGTAATTTACTTTCTAATTCTTCTTCAGTCCAGATACAGTTTAATACGAAGTTTCCACCTTTTCTAAGACCTTTTAATACGTCATATTGATTTACGTATGCTTGAACGTGGCATCCAATATAATCAGCTTCATCTATAAGGTAAGTTGATCTTATTGGTTGATCTCCAAATCTTAAGTGAGACATTGTAGCTCCACCAGATTTCTTTGAGTCATATGCAAAGTAAGCTTGTACATATTTATCTGTATTTTCACCGATAATCTTGATTGCTTGTTTGTTAGCACCAACAGTTCCGTCTGATCCTAATCCCCAGAACTTACATCTTACTGTTCCTGGAGTTACAACTCTTAATTCTTCTTCAACTGGAATTGAAGTGTTTGTAACGTCATCTTCTATACCAACAGTAAAGTTATTTTTAGCATCTTCTTTCTTAAGGTTGTCAAATATAGCCTTAATGTGTGTTGGAGTAACATCTTTTGAAGCTAATCCGTAACGTCCACCAATGATTACTGGTCTATTTTCTTTTTCATAGAATGCAGTACGTACATCTAAGTATAGAGGCTCTCCAATTGAACCTGGTTCTTTAGTTCTATCCATTACACAAATTTTTTCTGCTGTAGCTGGTATAGCCTTTAAGAAGTGTTCAGTTGAGAATGGTCTAAATAAGTGAACTTTAACTAAACCATATTTTTCTCCTCTAGCATTTAATTCATCTATAGTTTCCTCAATTGCTTCTGTAACTGATCCCATAGCAACAATAACATGCTTAGCATCTTCAGCTCCATAGTAATTGAATAATCCGTAATTTCTTCCTGTAAGTTCACTCATTTTACCCATGTATTCTTCAACTACAGGTATTATGTTATTGTAGAACTTATTTGAAGCTTCTCTTGTTTGGAAGTAGATATCTGAGTTTTGAGCTGTTCCTCTTGTCACTGGGTGATTTGGAGATAATGCTCTGTTTCTAAACTCTTGAAGTGCTTCCATATCTACTAAGCTTGCATAATCTTCATAATCTAAAACTTCAACTTTTTGAATTTCATGTGATGTTCTAAATCCATCAAAGAAATTAATGAAAGGTAATCTTCCTTTAATTGCTGCAAGGTGTGATACTGGAGCTAAGTCAGCTACTTCTTGAACTGAACCAGCAGCAAGCATTACACATCCTGTCATTCTTGCTGACATAACGTCTTGATGGTCACCAAATATTGATAATGCTTGAGAAGCTAATGCTCTAGCACTTACATGGAATACACCTGGTAATAATTCTCCTGCTACTTTATACATATTTGGAAGCATTAATAATAAACCTTGTGATGCAGTAAATGTAGTAGTTAATGCACCTGCTTGTAATGAACCGTGGAATGCTCCAGCAGCACCTGCTTCTGATTGCATTTCAACAACATTAACAGTTTGTCCAAATATATTTTTCTTTCCTTGAGCTGCCCATTCATCTACAACTTCTGCCATTGTAGTTGAAGGAGTTATAGGGAATATAGCTGCAACATCTGTATATGCATAAGCAACATAAGCAGCAGCAGTATTTCCATCAATAGTCATCATTTTCTTTGCCATGATAAATACCGTCCTTTTCTACTAGTTAAGTAATAATAATTATCTTCTAGGAAGTATTATAACTTCTATTTTTTATTTTTTCTAGTGTTTTATATAAGATTATCAGATTGAAATTTACTATTATATCCATAAAAAAAATTTATTATAATAATTCATTTAAATCTTTTAATATCTGAATCTTTCCTCTAAGCATTTTAATGAATCCTTGTTTTTCAATCTTCTTTAAGCTTCTACTTACAACTTCTCTAGTAGAATCAATCTCAAAGGCTAATTCACTATGAGTAGCATAAATACTCTTAGAATTCTTACTCATTAAAAGCTTAACTAATCTCTTTTCGAGACTTTCATGCCTATTAGATTCCTTATCTCTAATAATAATTTGATGTTTTCTATATAGGTCATTATACATATATCTTAAAAATTTTATATCCTGCTTCAAATACCTTTTGGCAATTCCACAAGGAATTACGCAAATTTCTGAATCAACAAGTGCTCTTGCGCAGATATTTAAGTTATCTTCTTCCTTAAAACAATTAGACAATTCATTACAAAGCTGGCCTTCCTTTAAATCATATAGATTTGTTTCTTTTCCTCCAGCATTCATTCTTTGAATTTTTATAAGTCCTTTAACTATGAAGATAAATCCCTTACACCCTTCCCCATCGTTAGATAGGTATTGATCTGTATTTAAAGTCTTAAAAACAGCATTTTGGCTTAATATACCATCGCTTTTTTCATCTAAAATTTTTAATAGAGGGTATACTTCATAAAGAGAATCTATTTTTCTCTTTTGCTCATTAACATCTTTAACATAGGTTAACATTTTCATTCCTCACTTATTACTTTACAACTTTCAACATTTTTTTTGTGTGACTTAGTCACATTATATCTTCTTTTTTAATAATAAACTAGAAAAATTTTAAAATAGATTTTATGGAATAATATAACTATATAAAAACACATGCTTTCTATTGTATAATAATTTAGTATTTTTGAAATTCTCTGAATATTTCATAAATTTAACAGTTGTTGACAATAGTTATCCATAGATTATAATTATTATATGAATAAAAATTTGATAAATAGAAGAGGTGCTTATATTCATGTGTAAAACAATAAGTATTAATCCTGATTTAACTTGGGTTGGAGCTTTAGATCCAAACTTAAGAATTTTTGATATTATAATGGAGACAAAGTTTGGTACAACTTACAATTCATACGTATTAAAAGGTACTGAGGGAGTTGCCATATTTGAAACAGTAAAAGAAAAATTCTTTGATGAACATTTAGAAAAGATAAAATCAGTTGTAAAACCTGAAGATATAACATATATAGTGGTAAACCACACAGAGCCTGATCATGCTGGTTCAGTTGGAAAACTTTTAGAGTTTGCTCCTAATGCCACTGTTGTTGGAAGCAGTCTTGCAATAAGATACATGGGACAAATAATGAATAAACCTTTCAAGAACAAAATTGTTAAAGATGGCGAAACTATTTCACTTGGAAATAAGACAATCAAGTTCTTAAGCGTACCTCAATTACACTGGCCAGATACAATGTATTCATATGTAATTGAAGATGAAACTCTTATAACTTGTGACTCATTTGGAGCTCACTACAGCGATGAACGTGTTATAAAAAGTCAATTAGAAGCTGAAAAAGAAGATGACTATATAGAAGCATATAACTACTACTTCTCAATGATAATGGGACCTTTCAAACCTTTTGTATTAAAGGCATTAGATAAGATAAAAGATTTATCAATTAAATTTATTTGCCCTGGTCATGGTATGGTTTTAGATGGTGCTAACATTGAAAAATACATGGAATTATATAGAGAATGGAGTCAACCAGTTAAAAGAGAAACTCCTAGCATAGTTATTCCATATGTAAGTGCTTATGGCTACACTGCTGAACTAGCTGAAAAAGTTAAAGAAGGTATTGAATCTTTAGAGGAAAATGTTGATGTATTAATGTATGACTTAGTTTATGCCGATATAAATGAAGTTATTGCTGAAATTAATAAATGTAGTGGATTATTAATAGGTTCACCTACTTTATTAGCTGATACACTTCCTCCAATTTGGACTATACTTGGATCATTAAATCCTGTAATTCATAGAGGATTACATGCAAGCTGCTTTGGTTCATATGGATGGAGCGGAGATGCACTTAAAAATATTGAACAAAGATTTAATCAACTTAAATTCACAATTCCAGTTGCACCACTTGGAGTTATGTTTAAGCCAAGCGAAGATGAATTAGAAAAAGCATTTGCTTTTGGACATGACTTTGCTAAAGAAACTTTACAATGTGTAAATGGCGGACAATGCAATATTCAAGCACAATAAATTAATGAAAGGGAATTCAACTTAGAATTCCCTTTCATTTTAAATTTTAATCAAATTATTTATCATTGTGTTATAATTTATGTGCTTAAAAATTTACTAAATAAGAGGAATGATACTTGCAATGAAAGAACTAAAGATTTATTTCACCTCTGATCTTCATGGATATGTTTATCCAACAGACTATACTCAAAGATCAGAAAAAAATATTGGATTACTAAATATTATTAATGAGTTTAATAAAGATGGTAACACATTAATAATTGATGCTGGAGATACTATACAAGGATCACCATTTACTAATTATTTAAGTAGCTCTCAGTTTGATTTACATCCAATTGCTGCTATTATGAATGCTGGTGGATATGATTTTATTACCCTTGGTAATCATGATTTTAATTATGGCAGAGAATACTTAAAAAAATATTTAAATAACTTAAACGCCACATGTCTTTGTGCTAATGTTACAGATACAACTGGGGAACTACCAATAGTACCTTACAAAATTAAAACTATGGAAAATGGATTAAAAATAGGTTTACTTGGATTTACTACTGACTTTATTAATAGATGGGAACGTCCTGAAAATATAGAAAATATATCTATAACAGATACTTTTGATGCAGTAAAAAAATATTATGATATTGTAAAGAAACAATGTGATTTAATCATAGGTATTTATCATGGTGGATTTGAAAACGACTTAGAATCACATAAGCAATTAAGTACTACTACTGAAAATATTGCTTATAAAATATGTAAAGAGTTTGATTTTGATATTCTTCTTACTGGACATCAACATATGTCTATAGCAAATATGAATATTCATGGTACCCATATAGCTCAAACTCCTCATAACGGAAGCAAATTCTTAGAATTAAACCTTACTATAAATGATGATAACTCAATTAATATAAAGTCAGCTTTAAAAGATATATCAATTAATCCAAACAAAGAAATGTATGATAAATTCTTGCCTCTTGAAAATAAAGTTCAACACTGGCTAGATACACCTGTAGGCTTCTTAGATAGCGAGCTTCAGCCTACGTCACATTTAGATATGGCTTTAAATGGTTCAAATTTAGCTAACTTTATAAATCAAGTTCAACTTGAAACTAGTAAAGCAGATATATCATGCACTTCTTTTGCAAATGTAATAAAAGGCTTCAATAAAAATGTTACTGTAAGAGATATTTTATCAACTTATCCATATCCAAATACATTAGCTGTTATTGAAGTTAATAGAGAAATATTAAAATTAGCTTTAGAAAGATGTGCTAGTTACTTTGATAATGATAATGGTAAAATATCAATATCTGAAAATTTCTTAAAACCTAAAGTAGAGCACTATAATTATGACTACTTTGCAAATATAAACTATACTTTTGATTTAAATAAGGAAGTTGGTAATAGAGTTGTTTCAATTAAATATAAAAATGAAGAATTATCAAACGATGAAACTTTAACACTAGTTATGAATAATTATAGATCTAGTGGTGCTGGTGGATATGAATTCTATGAAAACTGCAAAGTTATTAAAGAAATATTAGTTGAAATGCCTGAAATAATTATAAATTACTTTAAAAACAATCCTAAAGTAGTTGTAGATACAGCTAGATACTATACTACTTTAATATAATAAAAAATCATATTTTAAGCTACGTCTTTTTTCTCAAAATGACGTAGCTTTTATTTATTACAATTAATCTATATTTCACATACAATCTTAAAATCTTTTATTAATTAAATGATTCATTTTTCCCCTCCATATTTACTGAAATATTATATTAAAATTAAATAACTGAACTAATAAGCTTTTTAGTAAACATTTGACTTGGATTTAAAATCACCTCATTTGGAATACCTTCTTCAATAATTTTTCCCTTATCCATAACTAATACATAATCACAAAACTGTTGTACTAATGCTATATCATGACAAATAAATAGTATTGCCATATTTCTATTTCTTTGTATATTTTTTAATAAATTCATAATTTTATATTGAACTGTTACATCCAATGCACTAGTTGCTTCATCACAAATAAGTAATTGTGGATCACTGGCTAAAGCCCTTGCTATTGCAGCTCTTTGACATTGACCTCCACTTACCTCCTTAGGATATCTATCTGCTAAATCATATGATAACTGGCATTCTTCAAAAAGCTTTTTTAATTTAACTTCTTTTTCTTCTGAAGTTAATATTTTTTTCATAGCTTCTTTAATGGATTTTCCTAATTTAATTCTTGGATTAAATGATTCTGTAGGCATTTGAAATACCATCTGGATTTTCCCTTGAATTTCTTTAAGTCTAATTTTATTTTGAGGACTTAACTTATTTCCACTTAGTATAATTTCCCCTTCATCAAAATTAAGCAATCCTAAGATAACTCTAACTGTTGTGCTTTTCCCACAACCACTTTCTCCAACAATTCCAACGCACTGCCCTTTCTTAACAGTAAAGCTAACATCATTTATTACAGTATTACTTTCACCATCTTTTAAAAATGTTTTTTTTATAGATGAAACCTTCAATATTTCTTGCAATAATAATCACCTCCACTAAACTACCTTTTTCCTTAATTTTGGCATTGCATTAATTAATTCTTTAGTATACGTCATTGTAGGATAGTTAAATATATTTTCTGTTAAATTCTGTTCCACACATTTTCCATCTTTCATTACTAATGCTTTGTCGGTCATTAAGGAAATTACCCCCATATTATGACTTACAATTATTATTGTAGTTCCAAATTTTTTTCTTAAATTCATAAGTTCACCTATAACTTTACATTGAACTGTTACATCTAATGCACTAGTAGGTTCATCAGCTAATATTATTTTAGGATTACATGCCATAGCCATCATTATTCCTGCCCTTTGATTCATACCACCTGATAATTCAAAAGGATAACTCTTAAGAAACTTTTTCGGATCTTTAATATTAAGTTCTCTTAATATTTCTTCTCCCCTTGCTAGTGCTTCCTTTTTAGTAATTTTCATATTAGCTTTCATTAAATCATATAATTGATTTCCTATTGTTCTAATTGGACAGAAAGATGATTTACAATCTTGAAATATCATCCCTATAGCCTTACCTCTAATTTTCATCAATTCTCTTTTATTTAAATTAGTAATATCTTTTCCTTCATATAGTATATTTCCTTCTATAATTTGGCCTCCCTCTCCTAGAATACCTATTATAGATTTTATAAGTGTACTTTTTCCACTTCCTGATTCTCCTACTATTCCAATGATTTCTCCCTCTTGCACAGTGATAGAAATATCATTAACTACAATCTTATCATCATATTTTATAGATATATTTTTTAACTCAAGTAAAGGCTTGCTCATATGTCCCCCTATTTATTCTACTGAAAGTTCTGATGTAATCTCATAATAATCTGAAGGATGAGCTTCAAATCCAGAAATGTTTGATTTCATTACAAACGACATTTTTAAATGTGAAGCAAAAATAAATGAACAATCATCTAAAATAATTTGTTGCATTTTTGTTGCTAATTTTGCTCTTTCCTCAGTATCAAATGTATTACTCATTTCAATATATAAATTTTCTAATTCTTCACTGTAATATTTTCCACGATTCTTAGCTGATTCTTTTAAAGCATGTGTTGTAAAGAAATATGCTGGATCTCCTGTAGGTGCTGTAACAAAGGCACTGGCATAAATATCCCATTCTCCACTCTTTAAAAAGTCTGAATGATTTGCTGTTGAATTAACTTGTACATCAATTCCTATTTCCTTTAAAGTTGATTGTACTGATTCAGCAAGAAGTGGTAATTCTTGTCTACCAGGATATGTTAACCATCTTATAGTTAAATTTTCTCCATTTTTATCTACATATCCATCTCCATTTGTATCTTCCCAACCTGATTCACCTAATAATTTCTTTGCTTCATCAAGATTGTATTCTGGAGCTATTACAGTTTTATCACCAAATGTAAAGTTCTCTGGAAATGGTCCTACTGCTGGGCTTCCATTACCATTTAATAATACAGTTGTAAATCCTTCTTTATCTATAGCTGATGCTATTGCCTTACGAACATTAATATCTTTAAGATTTTCATTATCATAATTTATAGCTCCAAAAAACGTACGTGATGTATTTGTTGAGCTTATCTTATAATCATCATTATTTTCAAACAATTGTAAACTTGCATATGGTAAACCTTGTGTTGCATCTATTTCACCACTTTGAAGTGCCATAGTAAGGGTATCTCCATCTGTAATTGTCTTAACTATTACACGGTCAGTTTTTACTTTACCACCCCAATAATTATCATTTTTCACCAATTCAATTTCTGAATCTGATATTTTCTCTGCTATAAATGGTCCTGTTCCAGCTACATTTCTATCCTCAGTAACTCCATATTCCATATCTATTATTGCTCCATACGGATCACTTAAATAATTTAATAAGTCTACAACCTTTTTGTTGCAAGTTATTGTAATACTTTGACCATCAGCTTCTATTTTAGATATATCTAAGTCACCAGGTGCTCTATCATGAACAGCAATAAGATTTTCTAAACATTCCTTAACTGACTCTCCATCCATTTTTCTTCCACTACTAAAATAAACATCATCTCTTAAATTTATCTTCATAGTATTATCATCAATTTTTTCATATCCAGTTGCAAGCCATGGCTCTAATTCCATACTTTCATTAAATTTAAATAATGTTTCTCCAACACCATATCTTACAGTTGACCACCCTGAATAATTATCATGAGGATTTAATCCTGCATTCCCCATTTCTGGACCATAGGCTGTTGTTCCATAAGTAAATACCTTTTCATTTACTTTATCAATATTAGTTTTTTCTGAATTATTTCCACATCCAGTTAACATAGATGCAAATATACAACCTGCCATTAATAAAGTTATTAATTTATTTTTTCTCATTTAATCTTCTCCCTTTTATTTCAAATTTATATTGTAAATTTATTTAGTATCAAAATAATCTCTAATTGTATCACCTAATAAATTAAAGCACATTATAGTAATAAAAATAGCTATTCCAGGTGCTAAAATCATCCATGGAGATGTTTGAATCATACTTCTACCATCATTCATCATACTTCCCCATTCTGCAGCTGGAGCTACAGCTCCTAATCCTAAAAAAGAAAGCGCTGCCAATTCCATCATCATTGTTCCAATATCTACTGCTGCCATTACAATTATTGTCCCTATACTATTAGGTAAAATATGTTTAATTATTATTTTTCCATTACTTAATCCATTAAGCCTTGCTGCATCAACAAATGGCTGATTTTTTAAACTCATTGCTTGAGTTCTTGCTATTCTTGCATACTTAGGCCAACTAATTGCAGCTAATGCAATTACTGCATTTTGCATTCCACCACCAAGAACTGCTGCTACTGCAATGGCAAATACCATTCCTGGAAAAGCTAAAAACATATCAGCTATTCTCATAAATACGACATCTCTAATTCCGCCATATATACCACAATATAGTCCTATTGTAGTTCCTACTATAGTAATTATTAATATCAATGCAATAGTAGAAAAAATACTACTTTTTCCTCCAACTAGCACCCTTGAAAATACATCTCTTCCGTATCTATCCGTTCCAAAAAAATGTGCTAAAGATGGAGATTGGAGTGCCTTATTTAAATCTTGAGCATATGGATCATATGGAACTATATACTCTGAAATTAAGGCTATTACACATATAATTGCACATATACTAGCAAAAATAATTAGTTTCATATTGGTTTTCTTCTTTTTATTCATACTAACAGTTCTATTCCTTTCCTAATCTGATACGAGGATCTAAATAATGATGTACTATATCAGATATAAGATTTATTGCAACATATATAAATGCCATCCAAATAACGTATGCTTGAATCATAGGATAGTCATACATATTAATAGAATCAATTGCTAACTTTCCTACTCCATCCCACATAAAAATGGTTTCAACTATGGCTGTTCCACCAAGAAGAGAGGCAATAGATAATGTTAATAATGTAATAATGGTCATTATTGAACATCTAAATACACTTTTAAATAAAACAGTTTTATATCCTATTCCTCTGGCATAAGCTGCAATAACATAATCTTTATTTAACTCCTCTAATACTACAGCTCTTACTTGCCTAGTATATTTACATATCATTGCTATAGAAAGAGTTAATGTTGGCATAATTAAATTTTTTAAATTAGTAATACCTGCAGAAGCTATAATAGGTAACCATTTTAACTTTACAGAAAATAATAGAATTAATAATAACGCTAAGAAAAATCCTGGAAGTGAATTTCCTATAAAACTTAAAACTCTTATAATATAATCTATAAATTTATTTTGAAAGACTGCTGCAATAATGCCCAATGGAATAGATATTATTACAGTTAATAATATAGATGATGCCATCAAAAGAAATGTATTAGGTAATTTTGATATTATAGTACTAAATACATCCTTACCTGAAACGTAAGAATTCCCCATATCCCCTTTAAAAATTCCTAATAGCCACTGTCCATACTGAACTAAAAATGGCTTATCTAATCCTAGTTCATTTCTCATACTCTCTTCCACCTCTTGTGAAACTACACTCCCTGTATTCTCCAATAGTTTATCTACAGTATCTACAGCTGTTGTATTCATCATTGTAAAAGTAATAAATGTTATTCCAAATAAAATTGGTATAAGCTGTAGAAACCTTTTTCCTATATACTTTATCACTGCTTTTCTATCCTTTCTTTTATAAATCCTCAAATTAATATTCTTATTAGCAATATGCTAATCCTTTACAACTTTTCTTAATAAAGTATATCAATGGTAATTATATCTAACAACCCTCCCCCTAGGGTAATTTTTTGCTTTTTTTAAAACAAATAAAACTATTACTGGTGAAAAACCAGTAATAGTTTTATTTAATAAATTTAATTATGGCTTTATTTAAATCTTCTATAGCTTTTTCTTCTCCTGATTTCACAGCAATAACTATGCAATCCTCAATATATTCTTGTAAAATAAGTTTTCCTGTATTATTTAAAGCTGAAATTACTGCCGCTAATTGAATTAATGTCTCGTTAGCTTCCCTCTCATCTTGAACCATTCTTTTTACGCATTCTAAATGTCCTATTGCACGTGATAATCTATTTACAATAGCTTTAGTATTTTTATGTGTATGTTTATGAGTATGACTTTTATTTTCTTCATGAACATGAGTATATATCTGTCCATCTTTTCCTATATGTATATGTTCATTAATATTATTTTCTGCCATAATACTCCCCTTGTATAAAAAAATATATTAGATATAAATCCCAGTAATATAATTATATACTATTAAACCCGTTTTTTATTAATAAAATTATTTTTTATTTTCATTATAAATATTTATCTGTTAATTCAAATAGTAAAAATGCACCTCTATCGCTTTAATCAATCAAAAAAAACTAAAAGATTATTCATCTATAAGATGAACTCTTTTAGTTTTTTATTAAATATTATTTATCCTCTAGTAAGCTTAGTTCTAATTTTAGTTGATAAAATTTCTACCACTAATACTAAAACTATTAAACCACAAAGAATAGCTCCAACTTTTTCCCAGTTAAATGCATTCATTGCAAATATTAATGGTGCACCTATACCACCAGCGCCAACTAAACCTAATACTGATGCATCTTTTATATTAATTTCAAATCTATATATTGCAGTTGATATGAAATTAGTAAATAATTGAGGAAGTATACCATATCTTATTTTTTCAAAAGTATTACATCCTGCAGCATCTAAAGATTCTAATATCTTAGTATCTAAATCTTCTATTGCTTCAATAAATAACTTAGCTATCATACCAATTGATATTACTGAAACTGTAAGAACACCTGCAAAAGCCCCTGGACCTGTTACACGTATGAACATTAACCCATAAACAAAGGCTGGGAATGTTCTAAGACCTGCTATAATAAATAACCCTATAGAACTTACCCATTTAGGCATTAAATTACTTGCTGATACAAAAGCAAGTGGTATTGCTAATATTGTTCCTATTAAAGTCCCAATTAATGCAATACAAACAGTTTCTAATAATAATGCTGGAACTCCAGCTTTAAAATCAAATAGCATTTCCATATCAGGATGTATTATTCCTGATATTACATTTTTAGCAATATCTATACCACTTTCTTTTACACCGTTGAAGTTAATACCTATAGATGCCCATGCTACTATTGCTAAAACAAATAATACAGTTAGGGCTTTTTTTATCCATAAATTTGGTTCTTTTTGTAATTGATCTTTAACTGTTAATTCCATATTACCCCAACCTTTCTCTTATATATTTACTTACATTTTCTATAATTACAACTGTGATGAATAACATAAGCAGGATCATTCCAACCTTATCATATTCTCTCCAACCAATCTTTTCATTTAATATAAGACCTATTCCTCCAGCCCCTACGTATCCTAAGATTGCAGCTGCTCTAACATTAATCTCTAAACTATAAAGGCAAATTGATAAATATGATGGCATTATTTGTGGCATTATTGCTCCAACAAAAGCTTTTACTCTTGTTGCTCCAACTGCTTCCATAGCCTCAAAAGGTCCCATGTCAACTGTTTCAATTTTTTCATATAGCATTTTTGTAACTATACCAAAAGTAAAGATAGATATTGCCACTGTTCCAGCAAAAGTACCTAATCCAAATATATAAGTTGCTATTAATGCAATTATTAATGTTGGTAATGTTCTTGTAATACTCATTACAACTCTAACTAAATTTAATATTATTTTAGATTTATTAATATTAACTGAACATAACATTGCAAAAGGAATTGCAACAAAGCTACCAATCATAGATCCTAAAATAGAAATCTTTATTGTTTCTATAAGCGGAGAAATAACCGCCTTTGCATAACTAAAATCAGGATGGAACATATCTTTTAATATAACAAAGAATTGATTCCCTCTCCTAATTATTGTTTCAAAATTAAAACCAGTTACATTGGCAGAAACTATTATTGCTAAAACTAATCCTAATATCACAAAAGGTGCAATTGGAGTTGGTGGTTGAATTTCTCTACCATCACTTAAAATAATCTTTTTTGGCTTAAAAATATTTTTTATTTTATCTAACATAATTAAGCCCCCATTACTTCATCAGCAGCTAATTCACGACCATATATTTGTTTTAATACTTCATTAGTTACATCTTTAGCTGCTCCGTCGTATACTATTTCTCCTGCTTTTATTCCAATAACTCTATCAGCATATTTTAATGCTAAATCAACGTGGTGAATATTAATTAATACAGACATATTTAATTCTTTATTAATCTTCTTAAAGTCATCCATAACTTGAGTTGCAGTTATTGGGTCAAGAGCTGCAACTGGCTCATCTGCAAGTATTATTTCTGGTTTTTGTGCTAATGTTCTAGCTAAAGCAACTCTTTGTTGTTGCCCACCTGAAAGTTGATCTGCTCTAACATACGCCTTATCTAATATACCTACTTTATCTAAAGCTTCTAATGCTATGATTTTATCTTCTTTAGAATATAATCCTATAATTGATTTCCATAATGGCATATCTGGAACTCTTGAAGTTAATACATTGTTTATTACAGTAGTTCTAGTTACTAAGTTAAATGATTGGAATACCATTCCTACTTTACGTCTAAATGTTCTTAAATCTTTACCTTTTAAGTTTTTTATCTCTTGTCCATTTACAATTAATGAACCTTCACTAATGTCATGCATTCTGTTAATTGTTCTTAATAATGTAGATTTACCTGCTCCTGATAAACCTATTATTGCTACAAACTCACCTTGATTTATTTCAAGTGATACATTTTTTAGTGCATGTAATCCATTGGGATAAACCTTATTTACTTTATCAAATTTAATCACGAGTGTCCCTCACATTCTAATATTATGTATTTTATGAATATATTGTATATTCTGCCCTTATATAAAAAATGAGTCCATGTTAAACATAAACTCATTTTTATATCTTTAATTACTACTGCATAGACTTAATTAATTCTTGTGCATCTCTTTCACCATCATAGTTAGCATCATCAGCTATTTCATAACCTTTGTGGCTGTAAATAGAGATGATCTTTTGTCCTTCTTCAGTATTACCTATGTTAATGAACGCTTTTTGAATAGCTTCTTTTAATTCTGGTGTCATTGAAGGATCTTTAGTTACTGATATTGTATCATTGTATATACCTTCAGTTACACCAATAACATTTGTTTCATCCCATATAGAATTTGTTCTTCCAAACTCTGAAGTCCATTGGTCAGCATAATCTAAACGAGCATCAGCATATGTTACCATTATATCAATTTGACCACTTGCTAATTGAGATAATGCTGTAGCATAGTTATCTAAAGCTACTTTACTTTGAAGGTCAGTTATTGATATTCCAAAGTTATCTTGTAATAAAAGGCTTGGATAAATATATCCTGCTGGTGAAGTTGTATTTGATGAAACTCCCCATGTAGCACTTTGAATATCTTCTAATGTTAACTCTTCACCATTATTAACTTTAGCTGCTAATTCTTGTCCTTTTTTACTTGGACCAGCTATTATTAATGATCTGTAGTAAGTAACTTTTTCGTCTGTATTTTCTGTTGGAGCTGTGTTCCAATCAGCAGCATATTCTGAATCATGACTTAATCCAAATCTTGTAGCTGTTAACGCAACATCTACTCCATCATCGTATAAAACATAAGTTCCACCAGGTATAAATCCAACTTGAGCTGTTCCTGAAGCTAAAGCTTCTCCAACTGCTTCAAAGCTTGTACCAACTTCAACTCTTACTTTTTCAAAATCAAATCCTAATGATGATAATTCATTCTTTAACATTTCTGCTAAAGGAGCTGTAGCACTTTGAATTTCTTCTGGATTTCTTGATGGAACAAAGTATACAACTAATTCATCATTAGTAGCTTTACTTGAACCACATCCAACAAACATTGACATACTTAGTACAAAAACTGAAAGTAATGCTAATATTTTTTTCATTTTTTCCCCTCCATCTTTTGTGATTTATTTTTTCTTTAGAATTATATCATCTTTTTCGATATTTTTATACTATTTTTTACACTTTATATTTTCTTATGCTTTTAATAGTATATTGCATAAATATAATAGTATATTACATAAACGTAATATACCCCAAAAATAAATTTGTAATATTATTTATTTTTCAGGGTATATATTTTCACTTAATATTAAATAATGGTCATTTCTCTAATTTTGCCTTGTACATAAATATATTATTAATATTTTTTACTTTAAGCTACCGGAACGTATTATGGAAATTAACAGCCATAAACCTAAAATAGCTGATACTATATATCCAACTACACCAATTATGGATATACCATGAATTTTAGGTCCAGGATTTGAGTTTATTATTATGGAGGAACCTACAATCATCCCTGCTATTATAAGAGAAAAAGATAATCTATTAATCATCTTGTTAAATTCATCCATATACTTGTTATTATCTATTTTTAAATTTACTTTTGCCCTACCTTTAGTAAGAGTATTAGTTAGCTCTACTAGTTTTTCTGGTATCTTTGAAACCTTATAACCCTTAATAAATAAATCTTCCTTACTAATATTATTAAATAAATATTTTTTACTATTATCTTTTACATAAGAAATAACTAGTGAAATAATGTTAACATCTGGTGATAGTTCTGCTATTATGCCTTCTAAAATTATCATACACCTAATTAGCATAGTAAACTCACTGGGAAGCCTTAAATTATTTTTCTTTGCAACATCCATAACTTCTTCTAATATTATTGATAGTTTTATATTCTTAATAGAAATAGTAAAATATTTATTATATAAATATTCAACGTCTTCATATAATTGTTCTCTCTTTACAGTTCCTGTCTGTATTCCAACATATAAAATAAAATCTACAACTATATCAATATCTTCAATAACTAAGCCAATAATTACATTATTTAATCTAGAAATAAACTCATTTGATAATTCTCCTATCATTCCAAAATCTATAAAGCATATCTTTCCATTGTTTATTAATATATTACCTGGATGTGGATCCGCATGAAAGAATCCATCCTCCATCACTTGTTTAAAATAAGAAATTGCCAATTCCTTTGCAAGCTTATCTCTATCATATCCATATTCATCTATAGCTTTTATATCATTAATTTTAAATCCATTTATATTTTCTAAGGTTAATACTTTTTCACCACTTAATTCATCAACTATATATGGAGCATATATGTAATCACTTCCTTGGTTTAGTTTTCTAAATCTTTTAATATTATTTGCTTCTAAGATAAAATCTAACTCATTTACTGTAGATTTTCTTATTTCCATTAATGTATCCTTTATATTTACAACAGATTCCTTAAAAATATGATCATATTTCTCACTTAAACCAATAAGTATATCTAAATCTATATACATTCTTTCCTTAATATTAGGTCTTTGAATTTTAATTACCACTTCACGGCCATCTTTTAATACACCAAGATATACTTGTGCTATAGATGCAGATGCAATTGGGTCCTTATTTATATAAAGAAAACTATCTATTAATTCCTTTGAAAATTCATCTCTAAAAATTTCTTCAAATTCTGAAAATTCCTCAATTGCTGCTCTATCCTGTAATTTAGATAATTCTTTAATATACTCTTCTCCTATTAAATCAGCTCTAGTACTTAATATCTGACCTATTTTAATAAAAGTAGGTCCAAGCTCCTCAAAAGCTTTCCTTAGGTTGGCAGGAGATTTTTTATCTTTTTTATTTTTCTTATCTACAATATAGCTTAATCCATATTTAGTAAAAATCCTTACTATTTCTTTAACTCTTTCTCCAGAAGTGTAAACCATAAAAAACCTCCCCTATAAATTTACTTTATGCGTTTTATTTCCTCTTCTAGTTCAACTACCCTTTCTTTTAATAAATCAAATTCAGTTCTTGATATGAAATTATATTCTGCAATTATTTTAAGTACTTCTTCCTTTGTAAGATATTTTTTATTATTATCATTTATAATAGAAGCCTTTTCCTTCATAGTTTTTCTTAATTCATCACCTATCTGCTTCCCTTCTTCTAATGTAAGCTTTCCCTTCTTTACCATATCATTTATTATTTCCATGGACTTTTCATAAGTTATTGATGCTGCTCCTATTCCAAGTAAAAATATTTTCTTAAATTCTTCCATCATAAATAAAACCACCTTTTAATTTTTTAACTTTTTTATATTTATTCCCTTTAATAAATTTATTAATACAATAAAATCCAGAACATCAAAATCTCACTTTTTTCTTCTGATGTCCTGGATTATTAAGGTTACTATTTTTCTTTTATTATATATTATTATTTTAACATATTTTTATTCACTTATATGATTAAGTAAATATGGTTTTTTTATATTTTTTCTTACAAGAGCTACTAATTTAAATAACTAATGAAAATAGTAGCTAATCCTAAAAAGAAGAAAAATCCTAAAACATCAGTTACTGTGGTAACAAATACAGCAGATGCTAATGCTGGATCTACATTTACTTTTTTTAATATTACTGGAACTATAAAGCCAGCTATTGTGGCAACCACCATATTTAAAATCATTGCTGTACCTATAACTATACCAAACATAAAGTTTCTTTCCCATAGATAACCTATTACTGCAATGGCAGCACCTATGGCGATTCCTGTTGTAAACCCTACTAAAATCTCTTTTTTTAATATTCTTTTAGCATTTTCACCTGTAAGCTCACCTAAAGCTATACCTCTTACTATGATTGTTAATGTCTGTGTTCCTGCATTTCCTCCCATACCAGTAACTATAGGCATAAATGTTGCAAGTGTTACTACTTGTGAAATAGTTCCTTCAAAAATACCTACTACCGCTGAAGCTAAAAGTGCTGTAAGCAAATTTACCATCAGCCATGGAAGCCTACTTTTTATTGATTCTCTTAAGGTTCCATCAACTTTTTCTTCTTCATCTATTCCTCCTAGACGATGAATATCCTCAGTGGATTCATCTTTTATTACTTCCATGATATCATCAGCAGTTACTATCCCTAAAAGCTTTTCCTTTTCATCAACTACTGGCATTGATATAAAACCATACTTTTCAAAGGCATTGGCTACTTCCTCCTGATCCATATCATATCTTAAGGCTATAACATTAGTATTGGTTATTTCTGAAATTTTCATATCAAAATCAGTACATACTATATCTCTTAGTGATACTACACCTCTTAAAATCCTCTTCTTATCCACTACGTATAGATAATATATACTTTCAGCATCTGGTGCTTCCTTTTGAAGATATTTTAAAGTTTCCCTAATAGATTTATTTTCATCTATAGAAATAAATTCTGTAGCCATTATACCACCAGCTGTTTCTGGTTCGTAAGCTAATAATCTTTGGACATCTTTTCTATCTTCCGCATTTATTTTCTCTAAAACGGCTTCAGATTCTTTATCATCTAGCACTCCTATTAAATCTGTTATTTCATCTGAGGACATCTCATTTAAAATCTTCTTCTGTTTACTTTCAGGAAACTTCTTTAAAAGCTTATACTTTTCTTCATCATCATCTTCCTCTTCAATAACTGCTGCAATCATCCATTCTGGTAATCTATTTAATATTTTTCCTACTTCATTTTCATTTTCATGAATTGCATCTAAAATATCTGCTGGATGAATATCTTCAATTATTTCTGCCAACTCTTTATCAGTACCATGAATCAATATTTTTAATAATCTTTTTTCTGTCATTTCTAGATTCATTTTTACTCCTCCTTAAAGGCAGGAAGATTAAAGCTTGCCAGTGAGGCAAACCTCTTCTTCCATAGCTTTATTCACTTTTTTATTTTTACTCTTCAGCTTAATCGGACCAGATTCCATTTACCTCACCACCTCTCAAATATCTAAGCAAAAGTACAAAAGTGGCTAACGCCACGCTTCAGCGAAGGAAGCAACTTTTGTTAGCCAACCAAAAGGTTCTAAAAGAAAAATAAGTCCTTACAAAAATTTAATTAATTTATTTTTCTTTTACGGTTCTTTTGGGGCACTATAATTTTCTTTTTAACGCATTAGTAACGACATATATTAAGAAATGGTTAATCTATTAGTATTCCCTATGCTAAAAATTTTATACTTTCCTAAGCGTTAAAAAAAGACTTTTCAGCTCACTTAAGCTAAAAAGTCTTATAATCCATAATAATAAAAGTTCTATTCTTACTAAGCATTATATAGCTTAATTTGTAGAGCTTTAGCACTATAGAGCTTTGACTTTTCGTCAGCTACATTAAAAATTACCTTGGCGATAATTCTTGTTAACCCATTGGAATCTCTCGATTTTTCTGGGTAGCAGCATGTATCTTTATAGGAGCCTCACCTAACAAAATTAATTTTTCTTTTTCTACATTCATATTATGCCTATAAAAATTAAATGTCAATGCTTTTATTATCTTTATAAGGATTTACATGTACCATACAATGCTTTATCATAGGTATCTTTTTTTCTACTTCATCATGTATCTTTTCAGCTATGTCATGTGCATCCTCAAGACTTTGCTTACCATATGCTGATATTTCAATATCAGCATAAATTCTTGAGCCAAAAACTCTTGTTTTTAATGAATCTAACTGTATAACGCCTTCTTGTTCTAATATTACATCCTTAATCTTATTTATAGTTTCATCATCGCAAGAAGCATCAATAAGTTTATATATAGAGTCTTTAAATATATCATATGCTACTTTTATTATTAATAAACATATTATAATAGATGCTATGGGATCAAGTATTGGAAATTTTATTCTTGCACCTAATATTCCTATAAAACTTCCTACTGAAGATAATGCATCTGATCTATGATGCCATGCATCAGCCTTCAGTGCTCCTGAATTTATTTTTATGGCTGCTGCTCTTGTATACCAATACATCCATTCCTTTACAACTATTGAAATAACAGCAGCAATTAAAGCTAAGCTTCCTGGTGCTGCAAGATTTCCTTCTATACCAGCAATTATCTTATTAATTCCACTTAAACCAATTCCTATTCCTGTAGCTAAAAGTATTGCTGCTAAAATTATCGCTGCTATACATTCAAATCTCTCATGTCCATATTGGTGCTTTTCATCACTTTCTTTATGAGCTATATTGAAACCTATAATAACTATAATTGTACTAAATACATCAGATGCTGAATGGACTCCATCAGAAATCATAGCTCCAGAACCAGCAATTATCCCTGCAGCAACTTTACCTATAGATAATATTGTATTAATTATCATACTTACTACCGAAACTCTCATTGCAATACTCTTATGATCTTTTGCCTTATTATCCATTAATTTTCCTCCAATCTTTATTTTAAATAAAAAAAGATAATGACTTTTCCACTTAGGAAATCATTATCCCGCAAATACTTTAAATTTGCTGTTCATATGAACCTGGTAATATATCTTATTACCTGATAAAATGTATTATTTTTTCCCCTTTTTTGATAATTTATATTTATATTTTACTATCTAATACCATTAACTACAATTTGTATGCTCTTATTTCCATTCCATTCATTTATAGATGGATAGAATGTAAAATCCATAGGTATATTATTGTTGGATTTATTATATAAGTTATCTAATTCTTCATTACCATACTTTTCTATAATCTTACTCTCAAAATTTTCTAAGTCATTAAATATCATAGCATCTATAGTAATATTATTATTTGTTAAAAGCTTTAACTTTAAAACATTCTTGTCTTTTCCAAGTAACATAGCCTTCGTAATTTTTGCATCTCTAACACCAAATACCGGTTTAGAATTACCTTTACCAAATGGCTCTAATACATTTAATTCTTCAATAAGATGTAAATTTAAATATTCTAGAGGAAGAGATGAATCTATCATTATCTTTCTAGTCAAATCTTCATCTGTTAATTCACATTTATTATTTAAAGCTATTCTTAATTCATCAACCTTATCTTCTTGTAATGACAATCCAGCTGCCATAGGGTGTCCACCAAACTTATCAAGTAATTCTTTACAAGCTAATAATCCTTCAAACATATTATATTCTTCTATAGATCTTGCAGATCCTTTTACACCTTCTTCTGACTTTGTAAGTATTATAGTTGGCTTATTGTACTTTTCTTTTACTCTACCTGCAACTATACCAGCAAGACTTTCATGTATATCAGGTATATATACAACTAATATCTTATCATTATTAATATCTGTACTATCAATTATGTTAATAGCTCTATCTACTCCCTCTTTTGTCATATTCTTTCTTGCATCATTTAAATCTACTATTTCTTGGGCTAACTTCTCAGCTTCCTCATCATCTTCCATTAATAATAATTCTAAACCTTTTTTAGCAGAATCAAGTCTTCCAGATGCATTTAAACATGGACCTATTACAAATCCTAAGTGATATGCTGTAATTTCTTTATCTTCTAAGCCGCATGCTTTTTTAAGTGCATTTATACCAATATTTTTGCTGTTATTTAGCATTTCTAATCCATTTTTTACAAATATTCTATTTTCATCTATTAAGTCAACTACATCACAAACTGTTGCTATAGCTACAAATTCAATTAATTTATAACACTCTTCCTTATCCATTCCTATCTCTTCATATAATGCTTCCATTAATTTAAAAGCAACACCTGCACCACATATACTTTTAAATTTATATTCACACTCTATTTGTTTTGGATTTATTATTGCATCCGCCTGCGAAGATAAAAATGTTCTTACTCCATCTTCTTCTATAAATGGAACATCGTGATGATCCGTAACTATTACTGTTAATCCTAAATCTTTAGCATATTGTATTTGATCTATAGCTGAAATTCCATTATCGCAAGTTATTATAGTATCTACGCCCTCATCATAAGCTACCTTTACTATATTTTCATTTATACCGTATCCATCTTTGATTCTATCAGGTATTTCATAATCTACATTTGCACCACACTTTTTAAGTGCCGTATATAGTATAAAAACACTGATTATTCCATCTACATCATAGTCACCTATAATCCTAATTTTTTTATTTTCTTGTATTTTTCTTTTTATAATATCTACTGCAATAACTACATCTTTCATAGTTTTAGGTGAATGTAAATATTTATATACAGGATTTATATAACTATTTATTATATTCTCATCAATTATATCTCTATTTACCATCAATTTACAAAGTAACTGACTTATTTTATATTTTTCT
>ENA-OOWV01000070-OOWV01000070.1-human-gut-metagenome-genome-assembly--contig:-NODE-70-length-77723-cov-6.428014_pt1 | contig 77723 bp, 84 predicted proteins | sample MGYA00241584_ERZ501337 | MGnify/ENA primary metagenome ERZ501337 (study PRJEB25962, sample SAMEA2042744) | human gut metagenome | biome: human gut; feature: human-associated habitat; material: faeces... | reverse complement strand
GTTGCTTTCTTCGCTGAAGCGTGGCGTCAGCCACTTTTGTACTATAATTATATGATAAAATAAGAAAAATTATTGTTATAATGTTATGGTGATTATATTTTAGTATAATAAATTAAAAAAAAGGATAATCTTATAATATAACTTTTTATTGAAATATGTATATTATTGATGGATAATTATATATGCGAATACTAATATTTTATTTCAATTCGTTTTTTCAAGTCTAAAAGTGCAATCTTAAATAAATCCCAAAAAAGAAAGTATTATGGAGGTATAAATTTGGCAACAGAAAACTATAATGAAATGACCTTAGTTAATTTAAAAGAAATAGCTAAGGAAAAAGGTATAAAAAATATTAGCAAATTAAAGAAAAGTGAATTAATTGAAGAGTTAGTTAAAATAACTCCTAATAAAATAGAAAAGAATGGGGTAATTTTAACAGAAAAAATTGCACCTAAGAATAGAAACATAGAAGCTAGTATACATATAGAGGAAAATGTAAATAATGAAGCTTATGTAAGCAATTCAAGAGATAGATATAACGTAACAGAAGAAGATAAGGAAGAAAAGAAAGAAAGATTAAAGGTTATGATTAATGAATCTAACTCTTCTAAAGGAGTTTTAGAGATTCAAGAAAATAATAGCTTTGGTTTTTTAAGATGTAATAATTATCTTACTGGAGAAAATGATATATATGTTTCACCTTCACAAATAAGAAGATTTAACTTAAGAACTGGCGATGAAGTTGAAGGAAAAGTAAGAGAAGCAAAAGATGGTGAAAAGTTTAAAGCACTATTATTTGTAGAAAAGGTAAATGGTGAATCACCAGATAAGGCCATAGGAAGAAAGAATTTTGAAAATTTGACTCCTATATATCCTAATGAAAGATTACATTTAGAAACTGATAATGGTAGGGATTTATCTTCAAGATTAATGGATTTTATGTGTCCAATAGGAAAAGGGCAAAGAGGAATAATAGTTGCACCACCTAAAGCTGGTAAAACTACTTTATTAAAAAGAATAGCACAAAATATTTCAAAGAATTATCCAGATATAAAGCTTATTGTCTTACTAATAGATGAGAGACCAGAAGAAGTTACAGATATGAAGAGATCTATTAATGGTGATGTAATTTATTCTACCTTTGATGAAGAACCACAAAATCATGCTAAAGTATCACAAATGGTCCTTGAAAGAGCTAAGAGAATGGTTGAACAAGGTAAAGATGTAGTTATACTTATGGATAGTATAACTAGACTTTCAAGAGCATATAACTTAACCATAACACCAACAGGAAGAACTTTATCAGGTGGACTTGATCCTGGAGCATTATTAATGCCAAAGAAATTCTTTGGAGCTGCAAGAAATGTAGAAGAAGGCGGAAGTTTAACAATATTAGCTACAGCTTTAGTGGAAACAGGTTCAAGAATGGATGATATGATTTTTGAAGAATTTAAAGGGACAGGAAATATGGAAGTCCATTTAGATAGAAGACTACAAGAAAGAAGAATCTTCCCAGCTATAGATATTTATAAGTCAGGCACTAGAAAAGAAGACTTATTATTATCAGATGAGGAAAAAGAAGTTGCTTTTGCTATAAGAAGAAATATGAATAGAGATGGAAACATTGAAAGTATTACTGAAACATTAATTAATATGTTATCAAAAACTAAAAATAATAAAGAATTTATGGAATTATTCATAAAAAATGAAGTTATGAAGAAATAAAAAAAGCGGGAAAGATATCTTTCCCGTTTTTTTAAAAACAATCTTATTTGTTAAGACCGAATTTTTTGTTAAATTTATCAACTCTACCGCCGATATCAACGATTTTTTGCTTACCAGTGAAGAATGGGTGGCATTTTGAACATATATCAATCTTTAATTCTGATTTAACTGAACCAGTTGTAAAAGTATTTCCACATGCACACTTAACCACTGCATCATGATGGTATTCTGGATGTATGCCTTCTCTCATCTTTTTCACCTCTTTCAATAAAAGTATATCATTAAAGTAAAATCTTCAACGACTTTAAAAAGTATAACACACAATTTGATAAGCAGTCAATAAAATTGCAGTAATAAAACATTAGGAGAACAAAGTGAATTATAGGAAATAAAAACATCTTTATTAAATAAGAGTTAAAATGATATAATCGGAATAGATATTACAGAAGAGGGAGATATATTATGAGTAAATTATATTTTAGATACGGAGCAATGAATTCAGGAAAGTCTACTCATTTGATGCAGGTAGCACATAATTATGAAGAAAGAGGCATGAGGGTTATTTTAATTAAGCCTTCAACTGACAAAAAAGGTGGAGATAAATTAGTTTCAAGATTAGGTGTAGAAAGAAAAGTAGATATACTTTGTGAAAAAAAGATGGACATCTACGAAGAAATAAAAAAATGGCAAGAAGTTAAATTCAAGATTGATTGCATATTAGTTGATGAAGTTCAATTTATGACTAAGGAGCAAGTAGATCAGTTATTTAAAATAGCTGTAGTTCTTGATATCCCAGTTATATGTTATGGATTAAGAACCGACTTTATGATGGAAGGTTTTGAAGGGAGTACAAGACTTTTATTATTAGCTCATAGTATAGAAGAAATGAAAACTATCTGTAAATGTGGCAGAAAGGCAATATTAAATGGTAGAAAGATAAATGATGAATTTGTTTTTGAAGGTGAACAGGTAGCTATAGATAATATTGATAATGTCCAATATGAATCTTTATGTGGACATTGTTACTTTAAATATAAAAATAATAAATAATGAAAGTGTGATGATATGAGAAAGTGTGATGTGGGAGGTCAGGCTGTAATTGAAGGTGTTATGATGCGAGGCTCAAAAGGAATAGCCACAGCAATAAGGACATCAAAAGGCAATATAAAGGTTAGTGTGAAAAAAACAGTTCCATTAACTAAAAAATATAAAATTTTATCATTGCCATTTATCAGAGGAATAACAGCCTTGTTAGATTCGTTAATTATTGGCATAAAGACATTAAACTATTCAGCATCGTTTTTTGAACAGGAAGAAGAGGAAAGTGCATTTGAAAAATGGATAAAAAATAAATTTGGTGAAAAATTAGCTGGTGATTTAATCATTACATTGACCATGATAATATCCTTTGCAGTTTCTATTGGAATATTTATAGGTATTCCAACTTCTATAGCTTCTATATTTAAGAACTTTGGCTTTTCTAGCATTATTTTAAATTTAATAGAAGCATCCATTAGAATTGCTATACTTATATTATATATGTTTCTTATAAGTAAGATGGAAGATATTTATAGAGTATTTCAATATCATGGTGCAGAGCATAAAACAATTTTTTGTTATGAAAATGAACAGCGACTTACTGTTGAAAATGTAAAAAAACAAAGTAGACTCCATCCTAGATGTGGAACAAATTTTATCTTCCTTACTATGTTTGTCAGTATATTATTATATACTTTTACAGGATGGGGAAATTTTATAGAACGTATAATAATAAGAATAGTATTATTGCCAGTGGTAGCTGGAATAAGCTATGAAATAATTAAATGGCTAGGAAGGTCAGAAAGTAAGTTTAGTAAGATAATTGCTTACCCAGGGCTTATGCTACAAAAACTAACAACAAAAGAGCCAGATGATATGCAAATAGAAGTTGCAATTAAATCATTGATGGCTGCAGAGGGGATAAAAGATATGAAGACTATTGGAGAACTTCTTATATATGGTAACCAGCAGTTAAAGGAAGCAGAAATTGATACTTATATCTTAGACTGCCAGTTATTATTAACAAAGGTATTAAATAAGGATAAAATATATCTAATATTAAATAAGGATGAAGAAGTAAGTAAGCTTAATGAAAATAAATTCAAACAGCTTATTAAAAAGAGAAAAGAAAAAATGCCTATGGCATATATACTAAAAGATGTTGAATTTATGGGATTAGATTTTTATGTAGAAGAGGGAGTCTTAATTCCAAGAGGAGATACAGAAGTCTTAGTTGAAGAAGTGTTAAAACATATAGGAGAAAATGATGATACAAGCATATGTGATTTATGTTGTGGAAGCGGCGCTATTGGCATATCATTAGCAGCCTTAAGAAATAATATAAAAGTAGATTTAGTTGATCTTTATCCTATACCTGAAAAAGTAACTAAGAAAAATATAGCAAAACATAATCTAGAAGAAAGAACAGAATTTATTAAAAGTGATTTATTGAATAAAATTATAGAAGATGGCAAGAAATATGATATATTAGTATCTAATCCTCCATATATAGCTGACGAAGTAATCAATGATTTGATGGAAGATGTAAGAGATTATGAACCTCATACAGCATTAGCAGGTGGGGAAGAAGGAATGGATTTCTATAATATAATAGTTTCAGAGAGCCATAATGTATTAAAGAAAAATGGTATACTTGCCTTTGAAATAGGATATGATCAAGGTGAGAAAGTTAAGGTCTTAATGGAAGAAAAGGGTTTTAAGAATGTTAAAGTTATTCAAGATTTAGCAGGATTAGACAGGGTAGTAATAGGAAATTTCTAAAATCTTGATATAATTAGATTAAATATGATATAATATTTCAATATGAAAAAAAACAGTACGGAGTGATACTATGTTATTAGATAAATTAGCATTTACAGAAAATAAATATGAAGAGCTTTCAGTAAAAATATCAGATCCTTCTATAATGGCTAACCAAAAAGAATGGAGAAAGCTTTGTAAAGAACATGCTGACTTAGAGATAATCGTTACAGCATACAGAGAATACAAAAAGGTTTTAGAAGACCTTGAAGCAAATAAGGAAATGTTAGAAGAAGAATCAGATAAAGAAATGAGAGAAATGTTATCTGAAGAAATTTCTATGTTAAAAGAACAAGAAGCAGAATTAGAAAATAAAATACAAATATTATTATTACCAAAAGATCCAAATGATGATAAGAACGTATTTGTTGAAATCAGAGGTGGAGCTGGTGGAGATGAAGCAGCTCTATTTGCAGCTAATCTATTCAGAATGTATACAAGATATGCTGAAAACAATAGATGGTCAGTAGAACTTATGAGTTCAAATGAAAATGACCTTGGTGGATTTAAAGAAGTTGTTTTCATGATAAAAGGTTCTGGTGCATACTCTAAATTGAAGTATGAAAGTGGAGTGCATAGAGTTCAAAGAGTTCCTGATACAGAAAGTTCAGGAAGAATTCATACATCAACAGCTACAGTAGCAGTACTTCCAGAAGTTGATGATGTTGATATAGAAATCCATGAAAAAGACTTAAGAATTGACGTTTATAGATCATCTGGTAACGGTGGACAATGCGTTAATACTACAGATTCAGCAGTAAGAATTACTCACTTACCTACAGGAACAGTAGTAGCTTGCCAAGATGAAAAGTCACAGCTTAAGAATAAAGAAAAAGCTATGAAAGTTTTAAGAGCTAGATTATATGAAGTTGCAGAAGCAGAAAGATTAGCTGGAATAGCTGAAGATAGAAAGAGCCAAGTAGGAACAGGGGATAGAAGTGAAAGAATAAGAACTTACAACTATCCACAAGGAAGAGTAACAGATCACAGAATTGGATTAACATTATATAAATTAGATTCATTCTTAAATGGAGATATAGATGAAGTAATCAATGCTTTAATTACTGCAGATCAAGCAGAAAAAATGAAAGCAATGGGAAATACTGATTCAATGTAATTAAAAAAGCCTTGCATTAATTTGTAAGGCTTTTTCAATAAGTAAAAAGAACCATGGAAATAAATAGAGCTTTAAAAAGAATAAGAAAAAAAGAAAATATATTTTTTATTATAATGGGTATCTTGGCTGTATTAATACCAACTTTGGCTTATTTAGCAAATTTAAAAAATACATTTATCTATGTATATATAATGATTATTGAAATTTTAATTTTAATAGCAATATTGTCAAGGATAAACACATGCACCTTGAAATTTAAATATTATAATAGCAGGTTTAAAATAAGGCAAGGATTATTTTTAAGAGAAAGCATAATACTTTGTGAAAATGTAGCTATAGTACATACAAGTAAAGAGCGAGAAGATGTTGAAATAATTATTGTAACATCAAGTAAATTTAGAAATAAGAAAGCTAGGCCTGTAACAAAAGGATTTTTAAAAAAATATCCTGAAGTTGAGCGTGAATACAAAAGATTAAAAAAAATTAATGAAGAACAAACTTATTATTTTCAAATAATACGAAATGGTAGTTTAAGAAAGTACATTTTTTTAGAAAACATATATACTACTTGTGTTAAATCAGCATATACTCCAGCTGCGATAGAAAGTATAAAGATAGCTAGAGGGCAAATTAATTTTAATGAAAGAGGGTAAAGGCTAATGAAAACAAAAGTAGCCATAATTAAAAATTTAAATGAAGATAAAGATTTTATTAATGAAGCAGGAAACATAATAAAATCAGGTGGAACAGTAGCTTTTCCAACAGAAACAGTTTATGGACTAGGAGCTGATGCATTAAATGGAGAAGCAGTAAAGAAAATATTTTTAGCAAAGGGTAGACCTCAGGATAATCCTCTTATTATCCATGTATCCTCTAAAAAAATTGAAAAGTTTGTTAAGGATGTACCGCCTGTGGCTGAAAAATTAATGGATAAGTTCTGGCCAGGTCCAATGACCATAATATTAAATAAGAAAGATATAGTACCAGATGAAACAAGTGCAGGGCTTTCTACAATAGGTGTAAGAATGCCTAATTCAGAAATAGCACTAAAGCTTATAGAAGCAGCTGGAGTACCTATAGCAGCACCATCAGCAAATATATCTGGTAGACCTAGTCCTACAGATGTGGAAAGATGTATAGAAGATTTAGATGGAAAGATTGATTATATTTTAGGTGGAGAAAGAAGCGATATAGGTGTAGAATCTACCATAGTTGATTGTACAGTAAACCCTCCAATGGTACTTAGACCAGGTGGAATTACTCTGGAAATGTTAAGAACTGTAGATGAAAATATAGTTATTGATGAAGCATTGAAGAAAAAACCATCAGCAGATTTAAAGCCAAAGGCACCAGGAATGAAGTATAGGCATTATGCACCAAAAGCAAAATTGAAAATTATTAGTGGAAAAAATGAAAAAACTGTTGAAAAAATGTGCAAAATGTTAGAAAATTATATTAAAAATAATAGTAAAGTAGCAATTATTACTACAGATGAAAATATAGATAGATTTAAAAATTGCGAAGTTTTATCATTAGGAAGAAAATATGATTTAAATGAAATAGCAAAAAATCTTTTTGAAACTTTAAGAAAATGTGATGATTTAGGTGTAGAATATATTTTATGTCAAGGGTTTGAAGAAGATGGAGTTGGGCTTGCAATTATGAATAGGCTTAATAAAGCTGCAGGTTATGACATTATTAAAGTATAATAAGGGGAGGGTGGGTTACCATTCTCCTTTTTTTATAAAAATTTAACTTGAGAGTATATCTATTAAAGGAGGAGCAGAGTATGAAGATAGCTTTAGGCTGTGACCATGGCGGTTTGAATTTAAAAAATGAAATTTTAAATTATTTAAAAGAAGAAGGTATGGAAGTTAAAGATTTTGGAACTTATACAGAAGAAGCTTGTGATTATGCAGATATTTCATTACCAGTTGCTGAAGCAGTAGCTGCTAAGGAATTTGATTTCGGTATATTAATATGTGGTACAGGAATTGGTATAGGAATAGCAGCAAACAAAGTTCCAGGAATAAGAGCAGCCTTATGTTCAGATACTTTTAGTGCACATGCTACTAGAGAACATAATGATGCCAATATATTAACAATGGGAGAAAGAGTAGTAGGGAAAGGCCTTGCTATAGATATAGTAAAAACGTTCCTAAGTGCAGAATTCCAAGGTGGAAGACATGCTACAAGAATTGCTAAAATAACAGACATAGAAAAAAAATATAGTAAATAATAATTATTAAGATTATTTTTTATTTGGAGGTAACATATGAGTAAAGTAACACAAATTAATCATCCTTTAATATTACACAAATTAGCGTTTATCAGAAGTAAAGATACAGGTTCTAAGTATTTTAGAGAACTAGTAGAAGAAGTATCTATGTTAATGGCTTATGAAGCAACTAGGGATTTAAGTACAGAGGAAGTTGAAATAGAAACACCTATTTGTACAACAAAATGTCAAATGTTAGCAGGTAAGAAATTAGCTGTAGTACCTATATTAAGAGCTGGGCTTGGAATGGTTGACGGTATATTAAACTTAGTACCTGCAGCAAAAGTAGGTCATATAGGATTATACAGAGACGAAGAAACTCTTCAACCAGTAGAATATTTCTGTAAGCTTCCACAAGATATAGCAGAAAGAGATGTTTTTGTAGTTGATCCAATGTTAGCAACTGGAGGATCAGCAGCAGATGCTATAACTTTATTAAAGCAAAGGGGAGCAAAGAAAATTAGATTAATGTGTTTAATCTCTTCTCCAAATGGAATTGAGTTAGTGCAAGAGCAACATCCAGATGTAGATATCTATGTTGCTGCCATAGATGAAAAGTTAAATGAAAAAGGATATATTGTTCCAGGTCTTGGAGACGCTGGAGACAGACTGTTCGGAACTAAATAAAAAACGAAGCTTAGGCTTCGTTTTTTATAACTTGTAAGCAAGTTATAAAATTATGAATTATGAATTGTGGAATAAACTCCTTAAGGGAGTTTAGAAATATTTTTTAGAAACTCTTTGAGTTTCATCCTTAATTCATCATTCAGCACTCATCATTCATCATTAACACCTAGTTTTTCTGTAAAGTTTTTTAACTTTATAGAAAAACTAGGTGTTAAGTAGTATAATTTAAAAAAACAAAGGAGGGTATAGGATGAAAAGACAAGAATACTTATCGTGGGATGATTATTTTATGGCTGTTGCACTTTTATCGGGGAAAAGAAGTAAAGATCCAAGTACTCAAGTTGGTGCATGTATAGTAAATAAAAATAATATAATAGAAAGCATAGGATACAATGGTTTTCCTAAAGGATGTTCTGACGATGAATTTCCATGGGAAAGAGAAGGTGACACTTTAAATACAAAATATGCATATGTAGTTCATGGAGAATTAAATGCAATATTAAATTGTAAAGGTAAAGACTTAACTGGATGTAGAATATATGTAGGATTATTCCCATGCAATGAATGTGCGAAAGCCATAATACAATCAGGAATAAAAGAAGTTGTATATTTAAGTGATAAATATGCTGATACAGATATAGTAAAGGCATCAAAAAGAATGTTAAATGCTGCAGGAGTTAAATTAACTCAATTAGAACCAGAACATTTTAAAATTGAATTATCATTAGATAAATCATTAATATAATTATGTTTATAGATAATAGTATTATATAAACTTATAAATAAATAGATTAAAGGGATAGTTAAAATTTAGTTTATGTTATTTACAGGTTTAAATAGTACTATTTTGTTTTATTTATAGAAAAGAATAAAAAATATCCTTTAAAATACAGAAATTTTTTAAAAAACACAAATAGTATAAAATGCAGGCAATTAGAAAATATTTTAAAAAATGGTTGAATATGGAAAATGCAAGAGGTATAATTGAATTGTTAAATGTTTAACATTTATTGCATTAAAGTGTAAATTTTGGAGGGTAAATTTATGAGAGAAGTTGTAATAGCAAGTGCTGTAAGAACAGCTATAGGAACTTTTGGAGGAGCATTAAAAGATGTTCCAGCTGCAGACTTAGGAGCAATAGTAATTAAAGAAGCTGTAAATAGAGCTGGTATAAAGCCAGAATTAGTTAATGAAGTTGTAATGGGAAATGTTATACAAGCTGGTTTAGGACAAAATGTTGCAAGACAAGCTGCCGTAAAAGCTGGTCTTCCAATAGAAATTCCAGCAATGACTTTAAATATGGTATGTGGATCAGGACTTAGAAGTGTTGCTTTAGCAGCTCAAATGATTAAAGCAGGGGACTGTGATGTAGTAGTAGCTGGTGGTATGGAAAATATGTCAAGAGCACCATATGCATTAGAAACTACTAGATGGGGTCAAAGAATGGGTGATGGAAAGCTTGTTGACACTATGATAAAAGATGCATTAAGTGACGCATTCAATAATTATCATATGGGTGTAACTGCTGAAAATATAGTAAAGGAATGGGGATTAACTAGAGAAGAATTAGATGAATTCTCACTTAATTCTCAATTAAAGGCTGAAAAGGCTATTAAAGAAGGAAAATTCAAAGATGAAATAGTTCCAGTTATGGTTCCACAAAGAAAAGGTGAACCTAAAGTTTTTGATACTGATGAAGGACCAAGATTTGGTTCAACTATGGAAGGTTTAGCAAGATTAAAGCCATGTTTCATTAAGGATGGAAAAGTTACTGCAGGTAATTCATCAGGAATTAATGATGGAGCAGCAGCTTTCGTAGTAATGAGTGCAGAAAAAGCAACTGAACTTGGAGTTACTCCTTTAGCTACAATAGTATCTTATGGACATAAAGGATTAGATCCAGCAATAATGGGATATGGACCATTCCATGCAACAAAAGCAGCTATGGAAAATGCAAACCTAACTGTGGAAGATATGGATCTTATTGAAGCAAATGAAGCATTTGCAGCTCAAAGTATTGCTGTTGCAAAAGATTTACACTTTGATATGTCAAAAGTAAATGTAAATGGAGGAGCTGTTGCATTAGGACATCCAGTTGGAGCATCTGGTGCAAGAATATTGGTAACTTTATTACATGAAATGCAAAGAAGAGATGCTAAGAAGGGATTAGCAACACTTTGTATAGGTGGCGGTATGGGAACTGCCATGATAGTTGAAAGAAAATAACACACAATTCATTATGTTTAGTATAAAAATGAGGAGTATTCAGTGGTGGATACTTCTTATTTTTTGGATTAAAGCAAGTGTAATAAAGCTATATAAGAAGTTAATGGTCATTATAAATAATTTTTATATAAATAATTTACAAAATAAAATGAATAATTTTAATTTAAATTATTCATAATATGTTTACAATATAATATAAAATACCTTATACAAATAAGAGAAAAGCAGTAAATACTAAAAAAACACTTGGAAAATTAATAAAATGCAAATATGAAAATGATATCATAATTAATATATTAGAATTAAATAAAAGAAAATTCTGACAATTGCATAAAGTGAAAATATCCTTCAATTTTTATATGAAAAACGGTGGAAAATGTAGATTAAGTAAGAAAAATTAATTAAATAACCGATTTTTTTAATGGGAAATGAATAAATGATATTAAATTGGCAAATATGAGGTTTTAATAAATTATTTAACGGGAATATAATACAAAGAGTTACTGGAGGAGATTTATATGACTATAGAAATGAAGGCTCTTTTAAAGCTTGTCATAAAAGAGGACATATTATTTGGGTCAATTATTGCATTAATTATTTTCTTTATAAATCCTAAAGGTGCACTTATATTTTTATTAGGAATAATAATAGCTATGCTAAACTTTGTGATTAGAGGTATTATTCTTGACAAAAGTCTAAATGCAGGAAAAGGAAATGTATTTTCCGTAGTAAGTACATTTATTAGAATTTCAACAGTAATAATAATTGCATTAATTTTTGCAAATAATAAATATCATCTTCTTTTATATTTAGCAGGGTTTATAACACATTTTCCAATTATAATTTTTGGTTGGATTAAGAGCCAGAAAGGAAGTGATTAAATGGATGTTAGCGAAGCCATTTATACCTTTTACATCGGAGGTCTTGCTTTAGATATAAAACCAGAAGCAATAATTCAGTTAATAGTAATATTATTAGTTGGAGTATTAGCTTGGTGGTCAACAAAAGATTTAAAACGAAGACCAGAAGGTAAAAAACAAATTGTTGTAGAATATATTTACACATCATTAATGAATTTGGTAGATGCTAATATGGGAGAAAAATATAGGGATGTAATTCCTTTTATAGGAACTATAGCAGCATTTATCTTACCTATGAACCTTTTAGGACTTATAGGTATAGCTCCAACAACAAAGAATTATAGTGTAGCCCTTACTTTAGGATTAATTTCATTCTTTGCAATACAAGGATATGCAATTAAGAAAGTAGGACTAGGACATTATTTTTTAGGTTACGGAGAGCCAATGTTATTCATGTTGCCACTTAATATAATTGAGAGAATAATGCTTCCAGTTTCATTGTCTTTAAGATTATTTGGTAACATACTAGCAGCGTCATTTATCGTTGAGCTAGTGTATGAATCACTTGAAAAAGTTGCATGGATAGCTCAGATAGGGCTTCCAGTACCATTACATGCATATTTTGATGTATTTGATGGAACAATTCAAATGGTTATCTTTGTTATGTTAACAATGATAAATATGAAAGTCGTAGCAGAACATTAATTTTTAGGAGGTATTTAGTAATGAGCGATTTAGGAGTAAAAGCAATAGCAGCAGCAATAGCGGTATTAGTAGGTATAGGAGCAGGTATCGGAATAGGTATAGCAACAGGGAAAGCAGTTGAAGGTATAGCAAGACAGCCTGAAGCAAGTGGTAAAATTACAACAACTTTACTTATAGGTGCTGGGTTTGCAGAAGCAACAGCTATTTATGGATTACTAATTTCAATCTTATTAATTTTCGTATTCTAATAAAAACATAATTAGGTATTTAATAAATACTCCCAAAAAAGGAGGCGAATTTTTGTTATGGAAATAAACCTAGGGCTTATATTAGCAAGTTTGATTAACTTCTTTATTTTATTTGCAATACTTAAGCATTTCTTCTTTGGAAAAGTAAAGGCAATTATTGACGAAAGAGAAGAATACATAAATGAGCAGATGGATGATGCAGAAGAAGCTACTAACAAGGCTAGACTTCTTGCTATTGAAAATGAAAGAATATTAAAGCAAGCTAGAGAAGAAGGTAAAAAGATAACAGAAGAAAAGAAAAGAAAAGCAGAAGAGATTTATGATGAAATTGTGTTAGAAGCTAAAAATGAGGCTAATACAATCATCGAAAGAGCTAAAGTTGAAATCAATAGAGAAAGAGAAAAGGTTGAATATCAATTAAAGAAAGAAGCTATTGATTTAGCTTTAGAGTTATCTACTAAGGTTATCGAAAAAAATATTGATAAAGAAAAAAATAAAGAGCTTATTGATGAGTTTATTACTGAGGTAGGAAATTAAATATGTTTGAGTATTTAGACCGAAGATATGCCCTTGCCCTTTATGAAGTTGCTGAAGAGAAAGGTAAAGTGCAAGAGTATTTAAATGATTTAAGAGAAATTTGTGACCTTATAGATAATAATAAAGATTTTTACGAGGTAGTTAAGCATCCTCAAATAAGTACAAAGCAAAAAAAGAAAACTTTTATAAATATTTTTAAAGGTAATATTGATGAAGAGCTTTTATCATTTTTATTAATATTAATAGAAAAGGATAGAATACTATTCTTAAGAGAAAAGCTTAATGAAATGGAAAAAATCGACCTTGAAAGAAAGAATACTTATAGAGGAATAGTAAAGACTACAGAACCTTTAAGTGAAGAGCAGTATAATAATTTAATTACAAAGCTTGAAAAGAAATATAATAAGAAAATTATTTTACAACAAGTTATTGATTCAAGCATTCTAGGTGGAATATATGTAAGAGTTAATAATGAAGTAATGGATGGCACTGTAAAATTAAGATTAGAAGAATTAAAGAAATTAATGGTTAGTGCAGAATAGAGGTGATGGTATGAATATTAAACCAGAAGAAATTACATCAATTATAAAAAAAGAAATTCAAAGATATGGTGCACAGATTCAAACCATAGACTCTGGTACAATAATTCAGATCGGTGATGGTATAGCAAGAGTATACGGTTTGGATGATTGTATGCAAGGTGAACTTTTAGAGTTCCCTAATGGCGTATTTGGTATGGCATTAAATCTTGAACAAGATAATGTAGGATGTGTACTTCTTGGATCAGAAGAAGGAATAAAAGAAGGGGATATAGTAAAAAGAACTAATAAAATAGTTGAAGTCCCTGTTGGTGAAGGAATGCTTGGAAGAGTAGTTAATTCATTAGGTGAAGAAATAGATGGTAAAGGGCCAATAATAACTAATAAAACTAGACCAATAGAAGTTCCAGCACCAAGTATAATCGATAGACAATCTGTTAAAGAACCATTACAAACAGGTATCAAGGCTATTGACTCAATGATTCCAATTGGAAAAGGTCAAAGAGAGTTAATCATAGGTGATAGACAGACTGGTAAGACAGCAATTGCTATCGATACTATATTAAATCAAAAGGGAAAAGATGTTATTTGCATATATGTTGCTATAGGGCAAAAACAATCAACAGTTGCTCATATTGTTAACACATTAGAAACTATGGGAGCTTTAGATTATTCAATAGTAGTAGCAGCCACTGCTTCTGAAAGTGCGCCACTACAATATTTAGCACCATATGCTGGATGTAGTATTGGAGAATACTTTATGCATCAAGGGAAAGATGTTCTTATAATATATGATGATTTATCTAAGCATGCAGTAGCATATAGAACAATGTCACTATTACTTAGAAGACCACCAGGAAGAGAAGCATATCCAGGAGATGTTTTCTATATTCATTCAAGATTATTAGAAAGAGCTGCAAGGCTTTCAGATGAATTAGGTGGAGGTTCATTAACTGCACTTCCAATAATAGAAACATTAGCTGGAGATGTTACCGCATATATTCCAACAAATGTTATTTCTATAACTGATGGACAGATATTCCTTGAAACTGGCTTATTCTTAGCAGGGCAGAGACCAGCTGTTAATGCAGGTATTTCAGTATCAAGAGTTGGTGGTAATGCTCAAATAAAAGCAATGAAACAAGTTTCAGGTACTTTAAGATTAGAGCTTGCACAGTTTAGAGAATTAGAAGCTTTTACTCAATTTGGATCAGATTTAGATTCTGACTCAAAGAGAAGACTTGAAAAAGGTAAGAGAATTGTAGAAGTATTAAAACAAGATCAATACAATCCAATGGATGTAGAAAAAGAGATACTTATTCTTTATGCAGTAGTTAATGATTTCTTATCTGATATAGATGTTTCAGATATAAGAAAGTTTGAAGCTGAATTCTTAGAATATGCTGATACTCATTATAGAGATTTATTAAAAGAAATAGTAGAAGTGGGAGCATTGACTGATGAAATAAAAGTCAAAATGGAAAACTCTATTTTAGAATTTAAAAAAATATTTTTACAAAATGCATAGCTTTAAATAGCTATGCAATTCTTTAGGAGGTAGAACTGTGGGAGCAGCGGGACTTATAGAAATAAAAAGAAGATTAAAGTCTGTTGAAAGTACTAGAAAAATTACCAAAGCTATGGGACTTGTTGCCACTTCTAAACTAAGAAAAGTAAGAAATGAGCTTGCAAATAATGAAAAATACAACGAGCTATGCAAAGATATAGTTGATGTTGTAGTTTCAAATCTTCCAGAAGGATATGAATCAATATATTGCACAGAAAGAAAAGGCGATAAATTGTATATTGTATTAACTTCAGATACAGGGCTATGTGGAGGATATAATAATAATGTTATAGCATATCTTAAGGAAGTTTTAGATAATGAAAGTGGAACTGAAAAAATAGTACTAGTTGGAAGTAAAGGGTTATCATATATGAGTAAATATGGTTTAAGTACTTTTAATCAGTATGTATCTATTCCAGATATTCCAACTATAGCAGAAATAAATAAAATATATAATGAAGCCATATATCTATATAAGCAAGGTGATATATCTGAGGTTAATATAGTATATACAAAATTCATATCGCCAATGAAACAAGAACCTATATTAATTAAGATGCTACCTTTTGAAACAGATAGTAGTAAAAAGGAAGACTACTTAATAGAACCAAATTTTGAAGAGGTTTTAAATAATTCAATTGACACTTATTTAAAGAGTCAATTACAAAATTGTATGCTTCATGCTAAAGCTAGTGAACAAAGTGCCAGAATGACAGCAATGGATGGAGCTACAGAAAATGCTAGTGACATAATTAATAATTTAAATATTAAGTATAACAGAATAAGGCAATCAGTTATTACACAAGAAATTAGTGAAATAGTTGGTGGGGCTGAAGCTCAAAAGTAACAGGGAGGTAGACAAATGGCTGAAGAAAAAGTAGGAAAAGTTGTTCAGGTAATAGGGCCTGTGGTAGATATAAAATTTGATTCAGATTCATTGCCTAATATATATAATGAAATAAAAATAGATATGGGTGATCATGTTTTAGCTGTTGAAGTTGAACAGCATATGGGAGATGACATAGTTAGAACTATAGCCATGGAATCTACAGATGGATTAAAGAGAGGCGTTAAAGCTGTTGATACAGGAAAACCTATTTCAGTACCAGTAGGAAAAAATGTATTAGGAAGATTATTTAATGTATTAGGAAATCCAATTGATAATTGTGGACCAGTAGAAAGTGAAGAGTATTATCCAATACATAGACCAGCTCCAAGCTTTAAAGAACAATCTTTAGAGCCGGAAATGTTTGAAACAGGTATTAAAGTTATAGACTTAATTGCTCCATATCAAAAAGGTGGAAAAATAGGTTTATTTGGTGGAGCTGGTGTTGGTAAGACAGTATTAATCCAAGAGCTTATTAATAATATAGCAAAAGAACATGGTGGATTATCAGTATTTACTGGTGTTGGAGAAAGATCAAGAGAAGGTAATGATTTATATCATGAAATGATGGATTCAGGAGTTATCAATAAAACTGCTCTTGTATTTGGTCAAATGAATGAATCACCTGGTGCCAGAATGAGAGTTTCTTTAACAGGACTTACAATGGCGGAGTATTTTAGAGATCAAGGTCAGGACGTATTATTATTTATTGATAATATATTTAGATTTACACAAGCTGGATCAGAAGTTTCTGCACTTCTTGGAAGAATTCCATCTGCCGTTGGTTATCAACCAACATTAGCAACTGAAATGGGAGCACTTGAAGAAAGAATTACTTCAACTAAGGATGGATCAATTACATCTGTGCAAGCAGTATATGTACCTGCAGATGACTTAACAGACCCAGCTCCAGCTACAACATTTACTCATTTAGATGCTACTACAGTATTATCAAGATCTATATCTGAGCTTGGTATATATCCAGCAGTTGATCCTCTTGAATCTTCTTCAAGAATATTAGATCCAAGAATTGTTGGAAAAGAGCATTATGATGTAGCTATACAAGTAAAACATATATTAGAAAGATATAAGGAGCTTCAAGATATAATTGCCATATTAGGTATTGATGAATTATCTGATGAAGATAAGGCTATTGTTAATAGAGCAAGAAAAGTCCAAAGATTTTTATCACAACCATTTACAGTTGGTGAACAGTTTACAGGTATGCCAGGTAAATATGTACCTATAAAGGAAACTATTAGAGGATTCAAGGAAATATTAGAAGGAAAGCATGACGACTTACCTGAATCAGCATTCTTATTTGCTGGAACTATTGAAGATGTTATACAAAAAGCGAATAAGATTAAATAGGAGATATAAATATGAGTAATTTAATTAAATTAAATATTATAGCTCCAGGAAGAGGTCCAATTACTGAGGAAATTATTTCTTTAATTACAGAAAATTCATCAGGGCAAATAGAATTTATGAGAGGGCATACACCAATTATAAGTAGCACTATACCAACTATAAGTAGAATTAAAACTGCTAATGGTGAAGAAAAGAAAATCTTCACTGCTACAGGAATAGTAAGAGTTAAAAATAATATAATTGATTTTATTGTGGATTCAATGAATTATCAAGAAGAAATAGACTTAAGGCGTGCTGAAGAATCAAAAGAAAGAGCGGAAAAACGACTTAAACAAAAAGATAATATTGATGTTTTGAGAGCAGAAAAATCTTTAGCAAGAGCTATTGCAAGAATAAGATTAGCCCAAGGTTAAAAAAAGACTACCTATTATATTTAGGTAGTCTTTTTTTGTTATTAAATCCTTGCTTTTGTAGAATAGTAACAATTTTAGAGTTTTTTTAATATATTATAATATATTAAATTTGTATAAAAAAATAATATATGGACAATAATTTTAGAGGAAAGGTGGGAGAAAATATATGAAAAAAATCCTTATTATATTTCTTGGAATCTTTTCTCTATTAATTATTAATGGAGGATATTGTTTAGCAAAACAAGATGTAGAAAGTTTTTCTGTTATTGAAAATAAAATGTCTGAAGAGTTTGACATAGTAGAAAATGGTGTAAAGTTTCAATATTTCACCAATTCATCAGAAAATCAAGAAAACGAAAGAATAGAAAATTGCATAATTAATAAATATGGAGTAGATGTAGTAAAGAAGGGAAATAATATTAAAGCAGAGAATGAAAATGTTAATATAGACATAAGCATATACAATATAGATAATAAAACAAAGGTAGAAATAATACTAATAAATAAGGATAGTTCAGTAAAAACAGAAAGTTTATTAGACATTGCAAAAGAGATAAGAAGCAATGAGTATACTGGAACAAGAATTTTTCAATTTGTTAAATACAGAACAGAATATAGTGCTGAAAGTATTCCTAAAAGTATAATTGAAAATAGTAAACAAGATACCATAAGATCCTTAGAAATTAATAATGGAAAAGTAAGTAACATTGTTATGAATGATGATAAAAGTATTAATGTTGCACAAGTTAATTATAATTCAGGATCATATTTAATTATTGGTACTCCAACAATTTTCATAACATACTAACAATAAATATGGAGGATAATATGGAAAAGATTATAGTTAAAGGTGGGAAGAAGCTTCAAGGGGAAGTTGATATAAGTGTTGCTAAAAATTCAGTTTTACCTATAATAGTAGCAACAATACTAAATCCAACTCCAATAGTAATAAAAAATGTGCCAATGTTAGAAGATGTAACTGTATTAATAAATTTATTGAGAGAATTGGAATGTGAAGTAAATTTTTCACAGATAACAGGTGATTTAATTATAGATACATCTAATTTAAAGGAAGTGGATGCTAATAGTGAACTTATAAGAAAGATGAGAGCATCCTTTTTAATTATGGGTCCGATGCTTTCAAGATTTGGAAGATGTAAAATATCTATGCCTGGCGGATGTAATATTGGAAGTCGTCCAATAGATCTTCATCTAAAGGGATTTAAGTGCTTAGGAATAGAATCAGAGACAGGATATGGCTATGTAGAATCAAAAGCAAAAAGAATAATAGGAAACAGAGTTTATTTAGATTTTCCATCTGTAGGAGCTACAGAAAATATAATGATGAGTGCTGTTTTAGCTGAAGGAACAACAGTAATAGAAAATGCTGCAGAGGAGCCAGAAATATGGGATTTAGCACGGTTTTTAAATAGTATGGGCGCTAAAATAACAGGTGCTGGATTTGGAAGAATTACAATAGAAGGTGTTGAAAGTTTAAAGAAGCCAGAACCATTTACTCCTATTTTTGATAGAATTGAAGCAGGTACTTTTATGGTAGCTGCCGCTATAACCAATAGTAAGATTACTATTAATGGAGTTAATGAGCAGCATCTGATGCCAAATATAGAAAAGTTAAAAGAGTGTGGAGTAAATTGTATCGTGGAAGGAAATAGGATGATTGTTGATGGAACAGGTGAGAAAAAGCCTGTAGATATAAAAACAATGCCTTATCCAGGATTTCCAACAGATATGCAGCCACAAATGATGGTTTTATTATCTATGACGCCAGGTGTAAGTGTAATTACTGAGACTGTATTTGAAAATAGGTTTATGCATGTTGGTGAATTAGGAAGAATGGGTGCAAATATCAAGATAGATGGAAAAGTTGCTATAGTTGAAGGTGTTAGTCAGCTTACTGGATGTAATGTCAAGGCTACAGATTTAAGAGCTGGAGCAGCTATGATATTGGCTGGATTAGTTGCCAATGGGCAAACTGAAATTGGAGAAGTTTATCATATTGATAGAGGATATACTAATATAGAAGAAAAATTTGTTAAGCTTGGTGCTGACATTGAAAGAGTGACAATTTAATAAATAGCTTTCTTAAATTAGGATTTATATCAAAAATAACAGTATTTAAGTTTGATATAAATCCTAGTTTATTTTTTACTATAAAATTAATAAGTTATAGAGTTAGTGTAATATTTATCACTACTTAAAAGGTGTTATTTTCTATTTTTGTAACATATATTTATTTAGAGTAGGAGGATGGAAAATGGCAAATAGGACTGTTATGGCAAAACAATTAAAATGTATAGTATTTACTACTTTGGTTATTATAGTATTTATGATTGCTATGCCAATTTTTATTATGAAGCCTAAGGTAAGTGCTAACCAGGTGGAAGAAATAACTAATTCAAATGAATCAGTGGAGGCTAGCACAAAACAAAATAATAATATAATAATAAAAGGTAATGAAACAGTTAAGGTATATATAACTGAAACAGGAAAAATTGAAGAAGTGAATTTAGAAGATTATATATGTGGTGTTGTATCTAATGAAATGCCAGCTAATTTTGAAAAAGAAGCATTAAAAGCACAAGCTGTGGCTGCCAGGACCTATCTAGCAAGTAAGAAGCTTAATAGTTGTACACTTGATGAAGGGATTGATATTTGTGATTCAACCCATTGTCAAGTATACACATCAAAAGAGAAGCGGTTGGAAAAATGGGACGCAAGTTATGCAAATGAGTATTGGAATAAAATAAAGGAAGCAGTAGATGAAACTAGTGGACAAGTTTTGAGTTATAATGGGGAACTTGTATTATATCCACAGTTCTTTTCTACAAGTTCAGGACAGACTGAGAACTCAGAGGATGTGTATCTAGGAGAAATACCATATTTAAGATCTGTGTCTAGTACAGGAGAGGAATCAGCACCTAAATACACCAGTACTAAGAGTTTGAAGATAAGTGACTTTGTTTATTTGTTGAACTCGAATTTTAGTAATTTAAATGTAACAGTAGAAAATATTAAAAATAACTTTAAAATAAAGTCAAGTAGTGAAGCTGGAGGAGTAATAAAGCTGGATATTAATAATGTGGAAATAAGAGGTATAGATTTTAGGAAAGCTTTGTCACTAAATTCAACTAATTTCACTTACGAATTTAATGGTGATACTATAACATTTAATTGTAAAGGATATGGTCACGGGGTAGGCATGAGTCAATGGGGAGCAAATGCAATGGCTAAGAATGGAAGTAGTTATGATGAAATACTTAAGCATTATTATACAGGTATTGAAATAACTAATTTAGAATTAACAGAATAATGATAATGTATAAAAAGGTCTTTTGAGATATTTCAAAAGACCTTTTTGTTGTTTTAAGGGGAAATTTGTTATACGGAAATGTTATTTGAATTGAATTAATTCAATGAAAACGGTAAGACTACAAAAAGGAGGTGTTGATATGAACAGTAACAACAGTGATAAAGTTAAAAACTTTTTTAGAAAGGAGGGTTTTTACTTTGTTTTATTTATTTGTTTATGTGTTATAGCAACTGTTGCTGTATTTACCATAAATAGAAATAGTACAGCAAATAAGGATAATAGTGTTGAAGAGAATTTAAGTTTAAATGTTGAGGAGAATACTTCATTAGAGCCATCAGAAAGTGCAAATAATGAAAAGATTCAAAATGCAGAGAGAGTTGAGAACGCTTCAAGCAATGTTACTGATAATGAAGTAGCAGAGGGCGAGACTACAGATGTTTCAGAAGTTGCAGATGTAGCTGAATCAGAAGATGCTGCAGTAATGTCTGGAAGCGAAAATGGAATTATTTTTTCATTACCTTTAGAAGCAACTGTAAGTAGATCTTTCGGCGAAATGATTGAAGTAAAGAAGACTGATGAAGAACAAATAATAATGACTAGAAGAGGTGTAGATTTACAAGCACCTGTTGGAAGCGTTGTTAAATGTGCTGCAGAAGGTCAAGTTCAAGAAGTTGGAAGCAATAGTGAAGATGGAAATTATATAGTTGTTGCACATGCAAATGGATTAAAAACAAAATATGCTAACTTAGATCCAGAAGTATATGTTTCAGAAGGAGATATGGTAACTGAAGGACAAGAAATTGGAATAATAGGAAATAGTTCTTTAGTATTTACATCTGATATATGCGGTGATGTTTTAAATCTTCAAGTTGAAGATGCTAATGGAAAGTCAGTAGATCCATCAAGTTATTTTAATTTTTAAAGATAAATTGTTATAAATCTTCACTAGCCAAATTAATGGCTAGTGAAGGTATGGTTATCGTATTAAAAAGGGAGGTAGTATTTTGAAAGATTATATAGAAGAAAGAGTATTAGAAGTAGCTAAGTATATATTAGATTCAAAGGCTACAATTAGAAAGACCGCAAAGGTATTTGGAGTAAGTAAGAGTACAATTCATAAGGATATGACAGAAAGACTTCCTAAGATTAATCCAGCAATAGCAGAACAGACACATTCTGTATTGGAACTTAATAAATCAGAACGACACATAAGAGGTGGAAAAGCTACCAAAATGAAGTATAAAGCTATTGAATGATAACTTTATTATATATATAATGATGTATAAAGGTAATTTTTGTTGAAAAATGATTATTTTTAAATTGTTATGTATATAAATGGGAGTGAAATTCAATGTGGTTTTGGAGAAAAAGTGCAGATTTGGGAATTGATTTAGGTACTGCAACAGTATTGGTTTATGTTAAAGGTAAAGGGGTAATATTAAAGGAACCTTCAGTAGTTGCTATTAACAAAGTTAATAATAAGATTTTAGCAGTAGGTGAAGAAGCTCGCAAGATGATAGGAAGAACACCGGGAAATATTATAGCAGTAAGGCCTTTAAAAGATGGTGTTATATCCGATTATGACATAACTGAAAAAATGTTAAAAGAATTCATAAAAAAAGCATGTGGAGGAAAGAAAATTATAGCTCCTAAAGTAATGGTATGTATACCTTCGCAAGCTACAGAAGTTGAAAAGAGAGCGGTAATAGATGCTACTAAAAATTCAGGCGCTAAAGAAGTTCATTTAATAGAAGAACCATTATCTGCTGCTATTGGAGCTGGTATAGATATAACCAAGCCTGATGGTAATATGATAGTTGATATAGGTGGAGGAACTACTGATATAGCTGTTATTTCACTAGGTGGAGTTGTAATAAGAAAATCAATTAAGTCAGCTGGTGATAGATTTGATGAGGCCATAGTAAAATATGTTAGATTAAAGCATAGAATCATGATAGGTGAAAAAACTGCTGAAGATTTAAAAATTAATATAGGTTGTGCATATAAAGATGCAAGAGATTGTTCTTATGTAATGAAGGGAAGAAACCTAGTAACTGGCCTGCCTGATCAAGTCGAAATTACCTCTGAAGAAATAAGAGAAGCACTTGAAGAACCAGTTGGCTTAATAGTGGACGGGGTTAAATCTATATTAGAAAAAACACCACCAGAATTAGCGGCAGATATAATAGAAAAAGGAATAATAATGACTGGAGGAGGTTCATTATTATACGGATTAGATAAACTTATCGAAGTTAGTACTGGATTAAACGTAAAAATAGCTGAAAATTCAGTAGAAGCAGTAGTTGAAGGAACTGGTGAAGTTTTAAATTATATTAATAAGTTACAATTTGATGATAGTGGAAATGAAATATCGTTAATTGAGTAGTACAAAAGCTAGGATAACCTAGCTTTTCTTTATATATATAGTAATTATTTAGTTGGAATAGCACTGTATTAATCCATTAGATATTACCTTAGCCATTTCAAATATTAAATTTAAACGTATACTCCTAGAGGTGAAGAATTCAGAATTATCACTGGAATCTATGATACCGATAATGGATACATCACCAACATCAGGCAGCATTTTGCCAACACCTTTCCCTGGATGGATAGGAAAATCACGCACATGAATCTCGCCAATGGAATTAGTATCTCCTAGACAAGCATCTATACCAATAATTGTTGAACAAGGATATATTCTTTTAATTTCATATATACTTTTCTCCAGATTAAGTGCATGTATAGGATTAGCCAAAGTACCATATATGGGAATAGGGAAACTATTTTCCTTAAGCAATGTGCCAACAAGAGGGCCAAGACAATCTCCAATACATTTATCAGTACCAATACAAACAATAACGGTTTGTTGTTTAATATATTTTTTTAAAAATTCAGCAATTTCCATGGATGCTGAATTTGAATTATAATTTATTTTAAGCTTTTGCAAAAGAAACCCCCCTCTCACAATAAATATATATGAAGATTTTTTACTTAATATAATTCAATAATATAAATAACTTTTTAGCATTATCTGATAATTAAAATAAAAATAAATAAAGAACTTTAGGTAGTAATAGTGAGTAAATAAGAGAAAAATAGAATAAAAGCTTTGATAAATAGCTATAAATGTCTTAAATGACGAAATATGAAGTTGCATTATGTAACAAAAACGTATATACTAATCATTGTCAGTTTGGCAAGCAGTTGCTGAGAGACAAAAAATTAATAAAGAAATTTATTAAATGGGGGAGTTCCCGAGAGGCCAAAGGGGGCAGACTGTAAATCTGTTACGTTTCGTTTCGATGGTTCGAATCCGTCCTCCCCCACCATTTATGATTTAATTTAAAAAGAATATGGAAGCATAGCTCAGCTGGGAGAGCATCTGCCTTACAAGCAGAGGGTCACAGGTTCGATCCCTGTTGTTTCCACCATAAATGCGGCTCAGTAGCTCAGTTGGTTAGAGTGCTGGCCTGTCACGCCAGAGGTCGAGGGTTCGAGCCCCTTCTGAGTCGCCAATTTATTTTTTAAAATAAACAGCTATTATGCTGGCATGGCTCAACGGTAGAGCAGCTGACTTGTAATCAGCAGGTTGTAGGTTCGATTCCTATTGCCAGCTCCAAAAACTCTAGTTTTTCTAGAGTTTTTTATTTTGCTAAATTTTATATAGTAAACACTTAAATTATACAGAAAAAATGGTCTAGTATCAAAAGTTATTTTGATACTAGACGAATAAGAAAGGGAGGATTTGAATTTGAATCCTCCTTTTTCTATATAAAATTTTAAGTAATTAAAAAGGAGCTGTATTCAGATTGAATTTATTAATTCAATTTGATACAGCCCCACCTTTTTTATATTAATATTTAGTTCTCATGATTAGTATTTTCTTTAATTCTAAGATCATCTCCATAGAAAGTAAAATTCGTGAAGTTACCAGCTAGCCTAGAGTAAAGTCTATCACTATATAATTTTGAAATCTGGTGTAAAGTTAAATTAGTAGAAATAAGCATTTTTTTGTTTTTTAATAACTTAGTATTTATTAAATTAAATAACTCATTATTAGTAAAGTCTGTAACTTGTTCAGCTCCTAAATCATCAATTATTAGTAAATCGCAGTTTATTAATAAGTCTTTTAGTGTAGAATTATTTTCTATGACTATATTTCTTAAATCGCTCATAATTTCAGCTGAAGTTTTATAAATTACTAAGTATCCTCTATCTAGCAATTCCTTAGCTATGCACCATGACAAAAATGTTTTACCAGTACCAGAAGGACCACATAGTAATAAATTAGCATTATGGTTACTAAAGTTAGGAATATATCTTTTGGTGATTTTATTACAAATTTGTTCCATGTTTTTTCTTTGAGACAATTTATGGTGTTTATCAAATTCATTTGAAAATAAGTTCATATTAAACTTTTTAAAATTACAATTACGCAAACTTGTTTGGAGTTCAAAAGCTTCATAATATAAAGTTATTAATTTTGATTTATAGCAACTACATTTAGTATTTCCTATGTACCCAGTATCTTTACATTTTTCGCATTGATAATGTAATGTTAGGTAATTCATATTGTACCCATTTGAAACAAGTAATTCATATTTTTCTTGTCTTAGAATAGTTATTTTTTCTTTTATTAGATTTAGTTCATTTTCAGAAATACCCCGTAATATTGATAGGGGTAAAGATAAAGATAATTTCTGAATTTGATTATCAATGGCAATTATTTTAGGAAGTTTTTTAGCTATTTCTTCCTTTCTGTTCTTTAGTGCTTTTTTTTCATTTTCTCGAATTTTTTCGTATTGTTCAGTGATTTTTTGTTCAAATCCTTTAATCATTATTGTACCATCCTAATAAGTTTTTATCTAAATTATTATAATCTTTATTTATATTTTTCGAGTTATTTAAACGCTTTCTATTATTATTGGTATAATTTCCAAATGAAATTTCTGAAGAGTTATTTGAATCATTTTTTTCGATATCTTGTAAAGTTTTTAAATTATTTTTATTCCAGTTAGATAAAATTCCATCAATATATTTAAAGTCAGCTCTATTTAATCTTTTAAAGCATATATTGCAGGCTTCTTCTATTACCGGAATAGGGAAGTTAAATTCCATAATCCATTTTTCTAGCATTTTTTCTTGTGGCTTCATGATTTCAGTATTATTAATTCCTAAGTATTTTAAGATATGGCGTATTTTTGCCCATTTATCTTCGTTCATAGTAATATAGTGCTGAGCTTGTTCTAGTGTTGTAATTTTCATTTCATACCATGATTGAGCTATTTTATTTAAATATCGATAATCAGTTTTACCACGTTGAATATAATATTCTAATAGAAGTAGAGTCAATTCTGTAGATAAATTATAATCTTCTTCCCAACTTAAATAATTTGTCATTTCAACAGGGGATAGAGGACGCCCTAAAAGTCTTTCAATATCTGCTAGCATATCTTTTCTTGAATTATTATTAAGGGCTTCTAGTAAATTTACTTCTTTATTTTGAGTCTTATCTTCTTTGGATAAATCTATAAATTCTATATTAAAATTCCCCATTTTATCTATTGGGACTAATTCAATTACACCTTCATCATTCCAATAATTAATAGCATTTATAACATCAGATTCTAAGATGTTAAGATTTGCACTTATAATAGATGAACTGACTCCCATTTCGCCTGCAACATTATATTTAAGAAGTAGCAGATATACCTTGACAAATTCACCACGGGCATTAGGCATATATTTCTCGATAAATATGTTACTTACAGGAGTAAAGTTTATATGTTTATTTTTTAGCATAAATGTGCTCATAATTTTTCGCTACCTTTCTTGGTGTAATAACTAGATTAATTATAGCAAAGCTAAATGAAAGCCTCAACTAAGCTTAAAAATATTAATTATGAATAATAACTTTTAAAATGGGAAAATTAATTGATGTGCTGAAAAGTTACAAAGGAGGATTAGTAATGGATTCAAAACAAAAAGATGATATAAAGTCAGTGCTCAAATACACTATAACTGTCATTTGTATTATTTTTGTAGTATTTGCAATAAAAGAAATAATTATTAAAGATATAGACATAAACTCTTTAGAAAGTGGTACAGCTGTAGAAGTTTTAAGTGGAAATATCATCAGTAGTAATGATCTGGACGATTTAAGCACCATAAAATGCATGGCTTCATCAGCAACTATAATTGCTGATAGTTTTAATGTGGAAGTTAATGGCTATAAGATACAAGTAGCAGATAGTGTCTTTGGTTATGTTAGTAATAAAGAAGAGCGTGATGAAATATTACAAAAGGTCTGTTTAAGCTATATAAATGAGTTAGGTATTGATAGTAAAAATGTATTAAAGGTATATGTGAATAATAATTTAAAAGCAATTCCTGAAAAAGTAAGTATAGCAAAACTAGAAAGTAGTGGGGAAATTGCTGAAGATTTATATGATGCAGTAGTAATAAATGAAAATCTTTTAAATATGGAAATGGAAGTTATCAATAATCACGAAGAAAGCATTGCGCCAGCAGTAGTAGAAGAGAAAAGTGATGAGTTATATATGGGTGAAAGTATTTTAGAAAAAGGGGAGAGTGGAAGGAAAGTTATATATACCAAAGAGTATTATAGCGGTATCAATAAGATTTCAGAAAATATTATTAATGAAGTAGTGATTAAGGAAGCAAAACCAAGTGTAGTAAAAAAGGGGATAAAAAATCCTTATTATGATGGAGTTAGATTTTTAAATAATCCTCTTAAAGATGCATCCGTTACTTCAGTGTTTGGTGAAGCAAGAACTGGAGGCTATCATAAAGGTATTGATTTAGCTAAAAATTTAGGTGAGGAAGTACATAATGCTTATGAAGGAACAGTAGTGTTTGCCGGATATAATAATGGTGGATATGGAAACTTAGTAATAGTTCAACATGAAAATGATATGCAGACATATTATGCTCATTTAAATGAAATATCTGTTTCAAATGGACAGTATGTAGGACAGGGAGAATTATTAGGAACTGTTGGTACAACAGGATATAGTACGGGACCTCACCTTCATTTTGAATTAAGAGTAGGGGGAAATCCTGTGGATCCGGCTCAATATATGTTATGAATTTAGTTCAATATTATTATAAATTATAGAATGAAAAAATTAAAAGCCTATATCTCAAAATTAATATTTTGAGATATAGGCTTTTAATTTAGAAGTTTACTTAAATTTATTTTACCACAGCCTTGTTTGTAGGTTTCAATATTCATAACATCGGCATTTAGTTTTAATGTGGAAATTATATCATCAAAAGTTAAATCAGGATTTTTTTCATATAAAAGAGCACATACACCTGAAATAAAAGCAGCAGAAAGTGAAGTTCCAGAAAAAGACTTATATGATGAATCAAGTTTAGGGGCATACATTTTTATATTATTTTTTTCAGGAACAAAAGATATATTGCTATTGAGAGAAACAATATCTACACAAGCAGCAGAAAAGTTAGGCTTAATATCCTTCTTCACATCTCCACAGGAAGAATAAGCATAGGATTTTATTTCACCAGAAGTATCAAGTCCAGAAACAGTTATGCAATGTGGACTTAATGCAGGACCAGTAATGGTGCTAGCTTCATTTCTATTGCTACCACTAGGAAGGACAGGAATAATTGAGGAATTAACAGCTTTTATAAAAATATTATCAAATAGAGTATAGATAAAATTATTAAAGGTTAATAATTCAAATGGAAGGCATAAGACACGAATATTATATTGCTCCTTTAAGAGAATAAGCTCTTCAATAGAAAATAGTACATCAGATATGAATCCTTTACCAAGCTTATCAAATGCTTTAAAAACATGAAGTTCAGAACTAGTTGCTATTCCTTTATAGATACCATTTGATGATTCACCATTTCCGGCAATTATTCCGCAGATACTAGTACCATGACCATTGTCATCATAAGGATTAGTAAAAGAATTAATTAAGTCAACAAAAGTATGAATTCGATTTTGAGGAAGGGTTAAATCTTTATGAGGATACACACCTGTATCTACAACGCCAATTCCTACACTTTTGCCACTTAAAGAAGTATTTGTGTGTAGCCGTATTTTATTGGCTGAAAGTACGCTCATTCCACAAAGAAATAAATATTGATCTAGACATATATATTGAATTTCAGGATATTCTAATAATCTTTCTATTGATTTTGAATTTAATTTTACACATATAATATTACAGCTTTCAATTTTTCTTACGATAATACCTTTATAAGATGAAACTTTTTTTACTATGAAATCTGGAAATTTAGCATATTTAATTAATATTCTATGATTCTTATTAGGATATAAAGCCATAATAGCCTTTAAATCAGGATCGATTTTCTTATTAAAAGAGAACATAAAATACCTCTGTAATTAATCTTAGTATTATATTATAAGAATATCACTAAATTTGTTAATAGATTAGAAGAATACCTGAAAGAATAAAGCTAATGCTTCCACTTAAGAATAATAATGCCTAATATCATCAACCCTAAACCTAAAAATTGAAAAAAGGAAAAAGATATTTTTTCGCTACCAAATAATCCAAAAGCATTAATTATTCCAGCAGCAGCAAGCTGAGCTATTAAAATAGTTCCTATTCCTATGGTAGTTCCCAATGATTTTATACTAAGCATAACTGTAAGTGTAATTATAATTCCTAGTGCTCCACCAAGAAGATAAAGTTTATTTACATCTTTAATGGATTTAAAATCACCTTTACCCCAAAATAGTACTAGGATAATAGCTATGACTAAGGCAGAACCATGAACAACTACGTTAGTTTCCATATCACCGATTTTTTCACTTAAACGAGTGTTAAATACGCCTTGAATGCTCATGGCAATGCCAGAAATAATGGCACTTATAAAACCTAACATATATATCACCTCAAAGATATTGTGCCAAATAATTTTATATTTAATGTATTTTAGATATTAAAAAAAGGCATTTGCAATAAGCAAACACCATATATTATTCAAAAGCCTTACTGATTTGTTCTTCATCGTATCCTAAAGTGACACCTAAGCTTAATACATCTTCTAAAAGTGTATTAAAGTGGTCCGTTGAAGGAGATATAATTAAATCATTTATATCAATAAATAAATTTAAAAATTGATCACTTAAGCAGTAATCGCTAGGTCTTAAATTTAATTCATAAGAATTTAAATAGTTCTTGTAAAGCCCTAAATTAATAACGTGGGCTAAAAAATCAATATATTTTTCAAATATGACATCATGATTTAATTCGGATTTATTATCAATCCAATATTTATAGCAGCTTGTTTCTTGAGCTAGAGAACTTAGCTTAACTTGTAATTCTAAATGCTTTCTGGCAGCAAGTTTATAGTCAGATAAGCTGTCATCTATTATTTTTTTAGCGTATTTATCTCTTTGATATTCTGCAAGTGATAAAATGTTCATAATTTATCCTCCTATAGGACTATATTAAAATAATATCATTAATCTAACTATATTTTACAAAAACATTTAGGGATTGAAAAGGTGAGTAAACGAATACAAAAAATAAAATTTTGAAAATTTTGAAAAAATAAAAAAATACCATGAAATATAAACCAATATAGATTTATAATATCTATATTGGTTTATATTTCATGGAAATTAAATTTATTAGAAATGTTTTAATGGATATGTTTGAATTAAAGTTTCCCTTCGATTATTAGAAATCTTCCAAAGCTCTAATCTATTTACTTTCAATGTTGATAAATTAGACTTTAATTCAGTTGGTCCATCAATTCTTTTAACTTCTTTATTAAAGTAGTTCATATTAGCTAGAGTTAGGTGAATATTTTCATTTGCACTTAAATTTTTAGTATTAAATCCATGCAGTTTAAGGTTATCAGATAATAATCTACTTAATCTTTTAATATAGCCTATATCATGTATTTGTAAATTTAAAGTTTTACTAGTATCAGACACACTAACTTTTGAAGATAATTCTACTTTAAAAAATTTATATGGTTTAAGAACTTTGTCTATAACAAGATTTAATTTATCTATGTTAGGGTTTTCTAATACCTCCAGAGGAATATAAGGTATAGGAGAATTCCTATTAGCTTTATATCTCTTAGAAAGATTTTTTTGAATTGGACTTAAATTTTTGTATGATTCATCATCAAACAAAGCTACTAAATAATATTTCATAAATATGACCTCACAAGCTAATTTTTATATGCAAACTTTGTAATAAATTATATCACATTACCAATGATATTACCAATTGCTATAAGTTTAAATCAAATGGCCATTACATTGGCTAAATAATCAATATATTGGAAGAAAAAAACCTATTAACACTGATAGACTTTATGTTATAATGGTTAGAGTTGATTTTATGAAAATAAATAAAATTGTCTTTTTAATGCAAATATGGATATATTTTACGAAGCAGGATAAATTAATTATATATATTTTTAGGTAAGGGTGAATAGGATGGAAACATTAATTATTAATGGAGGCGGAGCTTTAAGAGGATCTGTCGAAATAAATGGAGCAAAAAATGCAGCAGTAGCTATTTTACCTGCGGCTGTATTAGCAAGTAAAGGTAAATGTATTATAGATAACATACCAGACATAGAAGATGTACATTGTTTAGAAAGAATTTTATTGGATTTAGGCTGCAGTGTAAAAAAAACTTCTAAAAATGTTTTAGAAATTGATGCTACGGATATTAACACTGTTAATGCGTGTACAGAAGATGTAAGAAGAATGAGAGCTTCTTACTATTTCATTGGATCTTTGCTAGCCAGATTTGGAAAAGCTAAAGTTGAATTACCAGGAGGATGTCCAATAGGAGTAAGACCTATTGATCAACATATAAAAGGTTTTGAAGCTTTAGGAGCTAATGTTACAATTGAACATGGTGCTGTTTTAGTGGAAGCAGAAAGCTTAAAGGCAGCAAACATTTTCTTTGATGTTGTATCTGTTGGTGCAACAATAAACGTTATGATAGCAGCTACAATGGCTGAAGGAACAACTGTTTTAGAAAATGTAGCAAAAGAGCCTCATGTAGTTGATGTTGCTAACTTCTTAAACTCAATGGGTGCAGATATCAAAGGTGCAGGAACAGATGTAATAAGAATAAAAGGTGTTAATGAATTAGTTGGATGCAATTATAGCGTTATTCCAGATCAAATTGAAGCTGGAACATTTATGATTGCTGCGGCAGCAACAAAAGGTGATGTTACAATCACTAATATAATTCCTAAACATTTAGAATCAATTAGTGCTAAGCTTATTGAAATGGGAGCTATTGTTGAAGATGGTGATGATAGTGTTAGAGTTACAGTAGATAACGAATTAAGAGGTGTTAATGTAAAAACAGCACCATATCCAGGATTCCCTACAGATGTACAACAACCTATGTCAGTATTATTAAGCATAACAAAAGGAAGAAGCTTAGTTACAGAAAGTATCTGGGAAAATAGACATAAGCACACTGATGAATTAAAGAAGATGGGTGCTATGATAAAGGTTGAGGGAAGAACAGCTATAATAGATGGTGTAGAAAAGCTTGAAGGAGCAAAGGTAATTGCTACAGACTTAAGAGCTGGTGCTGCTATGGTTATTGCTGGTTTAATAGCTAATGGAGAAACAGAAATAGTTGATATTGAGCATATAGATAGAGGATATCCTCATATTGAAGAAAAATTCAGAAGCTTAGGAGCAGACATAAGAAGAGTAGTAAGATAATTCTGGGGGAATTAAGATGAAATTTTGCTCATTATATAGCGGAAGTAGTGGAAACAGTATATTTATAGCATCAGATAATACGAGAGTATTAATTGATGCTGGCTTAGCGGGCAAAAAGATCGATGAGGCCTTAAAGCATATTGGAGAAGAAGCAAGTAGTATAGATGGAATTTTTATAACACATGAACATATTGACCATATAAAAGGTGTAGGTGTTTTATCAAGAAAGTATGATATTCCTATATATGCTAATGATAATACATGGGCTGTTATGGAAAAAAACATAGGAAAGATAAAAGAACATAATATAAGGATAATGGATAGAAGATCGTCTATTGCAATTAAAGATTTAGAAATAAGGTCTTTTAACATACCTCATGATGCAATTGCACCGGTAGGATACACTGTATCTTCTGGTGGAAAAAATGCAAGCGTAGTTACGGATTTTGGAGTTTTCACTGAGGAAATAAGAGATAATATAATTGATTCTGATATTATATTATTAGAAAGCAATCATGATATTAATATGCTTAGAATGGGACCGTATCCTTATAATTTAAAGCTTAGAGTTTTAGGGGAAAATGGTCACTTATCTAATGAGGATTGCGGTAATGCTATTGTAAGTCTAATTAAAAGTGATAAAAAGAAGCAGATAATGCTAGGACATTTAAGTGGAACAAACAATCATCCTGATCTGGCTTATCAGACAGTGGTAGATGTACTTTCAGCAAATGGCATAAGACCAGGGGATGATGTCACTTTACAATTGGCTAGTAGACATAATCCAAGTGAAATAATATTGTTATAAAAATATTGAAAATAATATGTTACATAAAGTATAATCTTAGTAGCAAAATTAAAAAAAGAGGAGAAAATACTATGAGTTTATATAAACAATGGACAGAAATGGTTGTAGAATATGTAAAAACTAAAGGAGAAAAAGCTTTCTGGGCTGAATATACAAAAGTTGAAACAGCAATATACAGAGATTTATTAGCTAACCACAAAGAAGCTATAAAGATTACAATTGCTGATTTTGCAAAGAAGTATGAAACTTCAGTAGAATTCATCATGGGATTTGTTGATGGAATCAATGATAGTTTAAACAATTCATATGATTTAGAAACTATAGATGAAAACACAGAATTAACTTTAGATGTTAATTTAGAAAAGTTATATTTCAATATGTTAGAAGCTAAAGCTAACTACCTTTATACATTACCACAATGGGATGGAATATTCTCAATAGAAAAGAGAAAAGAAATTCAAAAAGCTTACAAGGCAACAAACATGGTTATCAATGATAACAAAGTTGGTAGAAATGATGCTTGTCCATGTGGAAGTGGTAAGAAATATAAGAAATGCTGTGGAAAGTAATATAAATTATAAAAGAGATTTGATGTATATCAAATCTCTTTTTGCTAGTATTTAAGAAAATTAATAATATGCATAAGAAATACGTAGGTTTTGCTGTCAACTTTAGTAACCCTTTTAAATAAATTATAATAAGAGTTTCAAAGACAGGAGAAAGAGATATGTTTAATATATTTCCATATGTATTTCAGACAACTTTTAATACTTTGATGAATAGTGATTTTATAGATAATATTATTGATAGTGTTTTAAACAATGAAACAGTTAATAATATGATAAATGAAATAGAAAATATGGTATCTTTAGATATAAATCTTAGTGAAAGGGAAAAAGAATATATAATAAGTGGAAGATTACCAGGGGTAAGGAAGTCAGATATTGATGTAGATTACAATAATAACTATGTAACAATAAAGGTTAAAAGAAATAAGTTTTTTTCTAATGGACAAAATTTTGCAGTGGCAATTATAGGGCCAGAAGATGAAGAAGTTAAGGATTTTTATGTGGGAAATGTTGATCCATATAGTATTAAAGCTGTATTTAAGGATAACTTGCTTACTGTACATGTTCCAAAGAAAAATAAGATTGATGATAAAGCTACCATAATTAATGTAGATTATACAGTTAAATAATATATAGCCTAAGGAGGAAAAGATTATGAACATAACGATAATTTCAGTAGGAAAGCTTAAGGAAAAATACTTAAAGCTAGCCATTGATGAATATGCTAAAAGATTAGGAAGATATTGCAAGCTTGATATAATAGAGCTACCAGATGAAAAGACGCCTGATAATGCATCAGAAAAAGAAGAACTTCAGATAAAGGATAAGGAAGGAGAATTAATCCTTTCTAAGATTAAAGACAATATGTTTGTGGTGGCTATGGATTTAAATGCAAAACAAATGACTTCTGAAGAGTTTTCTAAGTTTTTAGATACCCAAGGTGTAATAGGTAACTCCAATATAGCCTTTGTTATAGGGGGAAGCCTTGGGCTATCTCAAAATGTTATAAAGAGAGCTAATCATAAGATATGTTTCTCTAAAATGACATTTCCACACCAATTATTCAGAGTAATGCTTTTAGAGCAAATTTATAGAGCATTTAGAATAATGAAGAATGAACCGTATCACAAATAAATGAGGTTTTTACTGAAATTGGATAATTGTTTTTCAAGGTTATACTTAATAAGAAGTTTAAGTATAACCTTTTTTCAATTTAAAATAATAATTAATTAAATAGGTTGAATTTTTTAGATAACTATAGTAATATTATTATGGATGTCTAGGGATGTAAAAAGAAGGAGAGAAAAGATGCGATATATAGGAAGTAAAGTCTTATTGTTAGATAAAATAAAGGAAGTAATAGATGATAATGTTAATGATGAGTCTAATATTTTTTGCGATATATTTTCAGGAACAGGGACTGTAGCTAGATATTTTAAAGAATATTATCAAGTGTATTCTAACGATTTGATGTATTTTTCATATATATTACAAAAAGCAACGATAGAAAATAATAAAGTTCCTGAATTTAGTAAGTTGAAGTTGATAGGAATAAATGACCCTATTAATTATTTAGAGACATTTGATATTAGTTATATTAATTTTAGTGATAAATTATATTTTACAAGTAATAACTATGCTCCAAATGAGAAGTGCAATAGAATGTATGTAACACAAGAAAATGCAAATAGAATAGATTTTATAAGAATTAAACTTGATGAATGGAAGAGAGATAATCTTATAGATGAACAAGAGTATTCATATTTATTAGCATGTTTAATTGAAGGAATTCCATATGTATCTAATATATCAGGAACTTATGGGGCATATTTAAAAAAGTGGGATAAACGAGCACTAAATACTATTGAACTAAAGAGGTTAGACATAACAGATAATAATAAAAAGAATAAGTGTTTTAATAAAGATGCTAATGAATTAATAAAAGAAATTGAGGGTGATATTTTGTATTTAGACCCACCATATAATTCAAGGCAATATGTACCGAACTATCATGTGTTAGAAACTATAGCAAGGAATGATTATCCAGAAATATATGGAGTAACAGGGTTAAGAAATTATGATAAGCAAAAATCGAAGTATTGTAATAAAAGATATGTGAAAGAATCATTTGAAATGTTAATTAAGGAGGCAAACTTTAAACATATAGTTGTTAGTTATAGTACCGACGGATTAATGACAGTAGATGAAATAGAGAAAATACTTAAAAAATATGGTATAGATAGTACATTCAAGTTGTATAAAATACCATACAGAAAATATAAAAGTAAGCATGAACAAAAAACTATAGAATTATATGAATTAATATTTTATATTGAGAAAAAACAAAAGAGTAGACCAAGTGTTAATAACAAAAATAATAAAAAACATGAATGTAATATAAGCAAGTATAAAGGTAAAGAAAAAAAGAAATATATAAAAAGTCCATTAAATTACATTGGGGGTAAGTATAAATTGTTAGAGCAGATTATCCCTATGTTTCCAGACAAAATAGAAACATTTATTGACTTATTTGCTGGAGGATTTAATGTTGGTATAAATGTAGAAGCTAATAAAGTAATATGCAATGATTATAATAACTTTATTATTGATTTATTTAATGAATTTAATAATAATACAGAGGAAAAAATAATAAAACATATCGAGGGAAGAATAGATGAATTCAAATTATCAAAAGAAAATGAAGAGGGGTTTAAAGCGTTTAGAGAATACTATAATAACACTAAGCATCCATTAGATTTATATACATTAGTATGCTATTCTTTTAATTATCAATTTAGATTTAATAGAAATTTTGAATATAATAATCCATTTGGAAGAAATAGAAGTCAATTCTCATCTGTATTAAAAGGTAATTTAGTTAAGTTTCTAGAAAGTATGCATAGTAAGGATATAATATTTACATGTAAGGATTTTATTGATGTATCATTTGAAAATCTTGATGGAAATAGTTTTATATATTGTGACCCACCATATTTAATTACAACAGGTTCATATAATGATGGAAATAGAGGATTTAAAAATTGGACGGAAACAGAAGAAAAAATGTTACTAGATTATTTAGATAGAGTAAACCAAAGAGGAATAAAATTTGCATTATCTAATGTTTTTGAACATAAAGGCAAAAGTAATGAGATATTAAAAGAATGGAGTAAAAAATATAATGTAAAGTACTTAAATCATGATTATTCAAATTCAAGTTACAATACGAAAAAGGGGAATAGTGAAGAAGTATTAATAACTAATTATTAATACTGTAATAGATGTAAGAATATACTGGAATGTATATTCTTCTTTTTTTTCATATATATGATAAAATTAATATATATGGATTTATGGAGGCGTATATATGATTAACATAATTGACGTAAATAATAAAACTACTAGAACTTTTGGATGGGTTCAGAATCCAAGTAATTTTGAAAGCTTAAAAAAAGTTGTAGCAATATTTGATAATACATCAAAGACATATAATGAATTAAAAGATAAGAAAATAAAAAAGTTAGTAGAAGAAAGAGATGGGCAAAAAGAACTAATAAATGCTTTAAATGCTAATCCTTTAAAGATAAAGTATTGTAATTTAGTAGGGACATCTTTTACTCCACGAAGTTCTGCAAGATGTAATGGAATAGTACAAGCCACAGTAAAAGGACAAAGAAAAGAGTTCATAGATGATTGGTCATCTGATAACTTTGTAAGATGGGCACATGCTTTAGGCTTTATTAAATATAATTATGATACAGATACATTTGAGATAACCGATGCAGGAAGAAAGTATGTACAGAGTGAAGATGATAGCAATGAGGAAAGTACAATTTTAGAAGAAGCAATGTTATCATATCCACCAGTAGCAAGGGTTTTGACATTGCTTTCCAATGGAGAACATTTAACAAAATATGAAATAGGTAAGAAATTAGGATTTGTAGGGGAAGCTGGTTTTACTAGTTTGCCATTGAATGTATTAATTATGACATTAGCTACTACAGATGAGCCGAAGGAAAAAAATAAAATTAAAACAGACTGGGATGGGTCTTCTGATAAATATGCAAGAATGATTTCTGGTTGGTTAGTAAAATTAGGATTATTGGTACAAAGACCTAAATTGGTTACTGTAGATTTTGGTGGTGAATTATATAGCGAAACAATAGGACATGCTTATATGATTACGGATAGGGGATTAAAAGCCGTTAGAAGATTATTAGGAATAAATAAAGTTGAGAGGGTTTCAAAAAATGTTTTTTGGGAAATGTTTGCAACAAAAGGAATAGATAAAAATTATATAAGAACTCGAAGAGCATATATTTTAAAAATATTAATTGAATCTAATAAGGTATTAACTTTAGAGGATATAAAAGGAAAGTTGAAATTAGCGAGTATTAATGAATCTATTAATACTATTAAAGACGATATTAATGGATTAATTAATACAGGTATAAATATTAAGAGTGAAACAACTGGGTATAAAATATATGATTCAATTAATGATTTTATTATACCTAAAACAGGAGATACAGAGGGAATAAAGAGTAATATTAGCTTATTAAAAGATGAATTAAGAGGGCAAATAAGTCATATTTCACATGATTATTTATCATTAATAGATTTAGCATTTGATAGTAAGCAAAATAGGTTATTTGAAATGAAAGTTTTAGAGTTGCTAGTTAATGAGTATGGATTTAAAGGAAGGCATCTAGGTGGAAGTAGAAAACCTGATGGTATAGTTTATTCAACAACTTTAGAAGATAATTTTGGAATAATAGTAGATACTAAAGCTTATTCAGAAGGGTATAGCTTACCTATAAGTCAAGCTGATGAAATGGAGAGATATGTTAGAGAAAACTCTAATAGAGATGAGGAAGTAAACCCTAATAAGTGGTGGGAAAACTTTTCAGAAGAAGTCAAAAAGTATTATTTTGTATTCATATCAGGTTCTTTTAAGGGCAAATTTGAAGAACAATTAAGAAGATTGAGCATGACTACTGGGGTTAACGGTTCAGCTGTTAATGTAGTAAATTTATTACTAGGAGCTGAAAAAATAAGGTCTGGAGAAATGACTATTGAAGAATTAGAGAGAGCTATGTTTAATAACTCGGAATTTATATTGAAGTATTAATTAATAATATAAATATATATTATAAAGGTGATAAGGGTTCTTATATGTAAAAACATGTAAGAGCCTTTTACTATTATGAGGAGGGGATAATAAGTTGAAAAAGGTTTATCTAAAAGAACAATTTAAAAAATTAAATGAGTATCCCATAGAGGTTATTGAAAATATTAGAGGAACAATATCCATACTAAACAAAACATATGGAATTGATAGGGATATAGAATTTGACTTAGGTGGATATGTAGTTATAGCAGAAAATATAGTAGATATTGAAATACTGAAACAAGACAAGTTACAAGGTTTAATACCAGAATATACTGATATAATTGAATGTAGTGAAGGAGTTGATTGGACTTCTTCACTATTTTTGCTTTCAAATGATTTTGCAATAGTAGTGGTAACAACAGAAGAACTTTCTAAGTTCCTACTAGAATAAGATAAGGAGGTTGAATTAATGTGAGTAAGAAGAGTGAAGAAAAGATAATCAAGGAAACTAAGTACTGCAAGATAATAAATCAAGGAAAAGTTGGAGAAGGGGAGTACACATACTCAATAGAAAAAATCTACATCAAAGAACTCAAGAGAGATGAAGTAAGGTTCTGTGTCTACAAGGCAACTAGAAGAGGTGATGAGACATACATTCCAAGAAGTCTTGATGTAACAGAGCTAGAACTAATAGAGCTAATAAAAAAATCAATAAGAGAAAAAGTATTTTCAGAGGAATTCATTGAAATGCTAAAACAAGAAATAAGTAAAATCTAAAAATCTTAATTGCTATAAGGATAGTGATTAAGGCTTTTTACATTTAAATAAAAGTATAGAAAGAGGTAGTATAAATGTCTAATAAAGATAATGTGTTTATTGCAGTTAATGAAGAAGTTTCTTCATTAATTCAGCAATATATAATAATAGAAATTAAGAGGGTATTAGATAAATACAAGAGTAATAACAACAGAAGAAATAAGAAATGTAGAAAATTTAATGAATAGTGTAAGCAATGAAGAGCTAAAAGAGGAATTTCTAAATAATTGGAGCATGTCAGTAAAGATAGCAAAAAGTCTTAAAGAGGAAAAAGAACAACTTCTAGTTACATTTTCAGATGGTGTAAATGAAGAAATACCATATGAATTCATAAAGAGCATACTAGAGAATTTTAGTAAAGTTCTAACAGAGAGTGCAACTAGAGAGCAACAGAAGAAGTTGCTTCATATGATAATATCAGAAATAATTATAAATGAAGCGAGAGAAATAGATTCAATAAAACTAAAAATAAATGATAGCTTGGTCGATTATATAAGTAAAGAAGAAGTAGTATCTATAAATGGTATTGCTTCTTCATTTATGTTAAGAAATGTTGGAATAAACACACTAAACTTAAATATTGCAATATAATTTTAATAAAGTATATAGTATAATAAAAAAATATATAAGTGAAAAAGGAGAAAAAGAAGATGAAGCCTATATATATTTATACTATGTCAATATCATTACAAATAGCTGGAGCTTTAATATTATTATTATGGAGCTTAGGAAATACTAAGAAAAAGGTAATAAAATCATACTTTCCAGGAAGTAATATTGCAGAAAGAGATGATAATAATAGAGTGTGCTTAAGGAAAGAAAAATTACGAAAAAAAGCAAAAGATATTTATATGAATAGAATAGCATTTATATTTTTAATTATAGGTTATGGATTATCATTATTTGGAGAGTTAGCAGATTATAATGAATGGAAAGCATTAGTTATTATACAAATAGAATCTATTTGTATAATATTTATAGGATTAATAATAAGTAAATTAATAGCAATTATAAAGTTTAAAGAAGATATATACGTTGATTATAATAGTTTAAAGGAAGTAGATACTGTAATTACTAATAATGAAGTGGAAGATATGATTGAGGATATTTGTATCTAGAAATGATATGATAAATAAGTTAAATCAAAAAAACTCACTTACTACTGATATGGAGAACCATATCATAAATAAATGCTGTTTTTACTGAAATTGTAAATAGAATAATGTTATAAGATATTAAAACTCTTACTTGTATTAAAATATGCAGGTAAGAGTTTTTATTTATAATAAAAGAGTAAAGTTTATTAAATAATAAAATTATTGGAGAATAATGTAGATTATAAATATTTTGAAGCAACACATTCAGGACACGGACTTCAAAATGATGATAAAATTTATAAAGAATATATGGAAACAGTGGAAGAATACCTTGATAAGTATATACCTGTAGAAAAATAATTAAGGAGGAGTAGAGATGAAAAAGCTGTTAAATATAATTGGAATATCTATTGTATTATTTATTGCACTGTTAGTCATAATATTATTTATACCAATGACACCCAATAACTATACTAAGGAAGTAAAAACAGGTGGAGATATTGAAATTAAATATTTATCAATGGGAGATTATAAAGTTAAGAAAGTAAAAAAAGATGGCTCAGAAATAACGAAGAAATATTATATTTATTATCCTGAAGAATTAAGTAATATCAATAAAAAATATCCAGTAGTAGTTATATTAAATGGTACTGGAGTTTTGCCTAAAAAGTATAAAGCATTATTCAAACATTTAGCTTCTTGGGGATTTGTAGTTATTGGCAATGATGATGGTAGCACAGGATTTGGCAAGTCTGCTGATGAAACAATATATTTGATTATATCTGAAAATAGTAATAGTAACAGTATTTTTTATGGTAAATTAGATTTAGACAACATAGGTATAACAGGACATTCACAAGGTGGAGCAGGAGTGTTAACAGCAACTTCTATTATGGAATATAAGGACAAATACAAAACAGCAGTAGCTTTATCTCCAACACACGAAGAAATTTCACATCAGTTTGGGTGGAAATATGATTTAATTAAAATAAATATACCAATATTGATGATAGCAGGAACTAATGGATATTTTGAAACTCAATATGTAATACCAATTGAAAAAATGATTGAAATGTATAATAAGATACCATCATCAAAGGTAATGCTCAGAAGAATTGGAGCAGAACATGTACAAATGCTATATTCAGCAGATGGATATGTTACAGCATGGTTTATGTGGCAATTACAAGGAGATGAAGAAGCAGGAAAAGCATTTATTGGAGATAATCCAGAAATAAGAAATAACAAATTATATCAAGATATTCAATTATCAGTCGAATAGTAAAAGTAAAAATGCTCTTTGACTAATAGAAGTAGCAACAATAATAACTACAAAAGATATTAATTATAAAAAATGGGGCTGTTGAACTAAATAATTAGTGTTTATGGTAATTTATTTATATGTCAAAATGGTAAAAAGCTAGAAAGGGGGGGATGAAGTAATAGTATCCGCAAGTGAAAAGTTTAAAATTATAAAACTAATAATTAATATTTTAGAGGTTAATAGAATTTAAAAAAGATGACTCCTGTTAAATACAGAAATCATCTCTTAAATTAGTCTACTCTTTTTTAAACTGTCCTTGACAAAGGGTATAGTTTAAATATTCCAATCTTTATTTTTAAATATTAATAATTAAATTTATTTTTTACAGCTTCAAAAACAGGTTCAAAACTACTTTGATTTTCATTAAATAGTTTTATTAACTCTTCTTTTGCTTTAATATATTTAGGATCACATTCATCATATTTAATTATTGCATTACCTTCCTTATGAAACTTCATAAATATTATTGGATGTTTTTTTGCAAATAACTCTAATTCTTCAATATGACGTTCTGCTTTTGTTGCTTTTTTCATCCACCTAAAAATATTTTCATAATTATTCATTTTATTCATCCTCCTTGTTATAGCTTAAAATCAGTTGAATCATAAGTTTTTACTTTGGGTTCTCCAAAGTAAGCTTTTACACTTTTAACTTATGGATTATGATTTACATTTTTGTGTTGATGTTTAGTATTTTTCATTTTATTTGATAAAATAATATAACTTAAATTGGTCTTATGTCAATATATTGGACACAGAAACTCAAACTTTTTTATGTTGCACTTCTAGCTAATAATTAGCATTGTTCTGGTGTCATGTAATTAATAGAAGAGTGAAGCCTCGTTCTTATTGTAACCAACCCTCAATATATTTAAATATAGCTATATTAGCTTAATCATAAAAAAATAATTTGTAAATAAAATAGTTTGATTATCAAAATAAAATAATGTATAATATCTTTAGCAAAGATAACTTATTAAAAAATAGGAGAAAAGTATATGAAGAAAAAATTAAAGATAATAGGTATTAGTACATTAGCATTAATATTAGCATTAGTTATTGGAGTAGGAGGATTGTTTTTTGGAGAGATTCGTACATTAGTATCTTTTAAACAATTAAATGAGCATCCTTTTTATGAAATGACTTATCATGCAGATTATAATTTAGATGAATTTTTAGTAAACGGAGCTGCAACAGATGATGAACTTGTAAGCTTTGTAACTAAGCAAATATTAAAAGGAGTTTCTTTTGATGTTAATCCAGATGGAGCCTGCAGTACTTTTGTTGCCACTAATTTAGAAGATGAAAATCTTTTTGGAAGAAACTTTGATTATGTACATTCTATAGGACTTATTGTTCGTACTCAACCTAAGAATGGATATGAGTCAATTTCTTTAGTTAACTTAAATCATTTAGGATTAAGTTTAGAAAATATGCCTACTAAGAATTTTATAAATCGTGTTATTACTTTAGCAGCACCATATGCACCATTAGATGGTATGAATGAAAAAGGACTTGCTATTGGAGTTCTTGTTATTGAGGATGGAAAAGTTCATCAAAACACTGGGAAAGTTCCTATAACAACTACTTCTGCAATTCGTATGGTTTTAGATAAGGCAGCAACAGTTGATGAAGCTATTGAATTACTTAAAAATTATGATATGAATTCAAGTGGAGAAACAGGTTACCATTTCCAAATTGCAGATGCTACTGGAAATACAGCAGTTATTGAGTATATAAATAATGAAATGCATGTATTAACTAAAGAAGAAGGACATACAGCAGCAACAAATTTTGTTCTTTATAATGGTATGAATTCTGGGTATGGACAAGATCGTTATGAAAAGATTAAAGCTAAGCAAGAAGAGACAAACGGAATAATGAGTGAAGATGAAGCAATGGATCTTTTACTTAGTGTACCAGCACAAGGTATGAGAGAAGTTGAAGGTGGAGAAGGAATACCATCAGATACACAATGGTCATGTGTGTATAATTTAGATGATTTAACTTTACAAATTTGTACAACTAGAGATAAGTCTAGAACTTATAATTACTCATTAAAATAATTAAATAAATAATATAAGAAAACAACTATTTAGTAGAACTGTATATATCAATTAGACAGGATTATATTACTAAATAGGTGTTTTTTTATTTGTGATTAAAGCTTGAAGTTATTACAAATAAATCAAAATTAATACGACAAAATTTGCTAAAAACAAAAAAGTAGACATAATTTTTATTGATAAATATAATATAAATATATAAAATGTATAAAAATATAGCGTTTTTCAATATTAGTTAGAACATGCCACTATATAAAAGTTTCTAAAAAGATAGAGGGGAAGATCAAAAAGTGAAACAGAAAAAACAAAGGTGCAACAAATAGTTGCAATTGGGTCAGCGGTTATAATAGGTACAACAAGTACTGTATCTGCTATACCTACTACAGCATTTGCAAAATATAATATGGAAGTTAGTATAGAAGCATATGAACAGCAAGAAATATTAGATGTAGTAGATGAAGAATTAAATGAAGAAACACAGTATACAACAGATAATGAAAATGTTACTTCTGAAAATGGAGAAACTGTAGAAGAAAAAATAGATATAGAAAACAATGTAGAAGAAAATAATAATGATTTAGAATCAAACGATGAAAAAACAGAATCAAATGAAAAAGAAGAAGAGATTCAAGGTAAGTCATCTGTAGCAAAAGCTGTAGATGTAAATGAAGTTATTAAATTAACAAAAAATGAACTACTATCTGTGAATTATGCAACAGATTCCAAAATAGCTGATTTATTAGCACCTAGCTGGTTCTTATCAACTGATATACTAAATAAAAGGCTAGAAATTGCTAAACGTAATAATGTATCCATTAATAGTGTAACAGAAGAAGATGCAAAAAAAGAATTAAAACAAGAAAATGTTCATATTATGTCATTTGACACTTCTTTTGAAAGAGTACAAAAGGATATTGAAAATATCATTCCAAAGCTAGTAAAAAACTCTAAAGTTGCAGCTAATCATAATGGAGATGAAAATACATATTTTGCAGATAAAATTAAACAAAATAAAGAAAAGATACTGATTGGACTTGCTTATCTTGATCGTATGTATAATTTCAATATTGGAAATACAAATATTAAAGATATTATTCTTGATACACCAGGATATTTTGGAGGAACAGTAGATTTATTAGATTGGATTATTAGCATAGGAGGTTCTGGAGGAGATACACTGAAAATCTCTAATAATAAGGATGCATATATTAAACTTTTCAGAGGTAAGATTACAAACAGTAATTCAATTATAGACTTCTTGGAAACAAGTGTAAATAAATTAGCTCCAGGAACAACAATGGATGGTTTAAAAATGCCAGCAAAGCATTTATTGTGGAGACTCCATCTAAAGAAAATCCTAATGCAACAACAACTTTATATTCTAAATTAAAATCTGATGAAAAATTACAGGCTCATATACTTCTGCTGTTAAATTTATCAGAAAATAGTATTATGGAAAAGTATTATCAGATGAATATATTTTAAATAAAATATTTAAAGGCCAATATGCTTCTATGACTGATTTCAAAAAAGCTATGTTTGAAAAGCGTATTGAAAAACTTGATGAATTAAAACCTGTTTCTATTACATGGAAAGGTCAATCTGTTCAAATTGATAATTTTGAAAAAATTAATCAATTGATGTCTCAAGCAGTAGAAGATGATTTAAAAAATGTACAAGAAGTACCTGGTGGATGGAATAATATGCGTGCAGAAGCCACACAAGTTGAACAATTAAAGAAAGCAATATTTATAGCATATATTAATGACACTGATGATTTTAAAGAATCTATTTATAATGAAAAGGCTCAAGTTAAAAAGTATACTGTATCTTTTGATAAAAATGCAACAGATGCAACAGGAACTATGGCAGCTCAAGAATTTGAACATGGTAAAGAATAAGTTTTATCAAAAAATCAATTTGAGAGAATTGGATATGATTTTATAGGTTGGAAAGATATTAATGGAAATATATATACAGATCAGCAAATGGTAAATAACTTGCTTGCAGAAAATGATGGTCAAATCACATTGTTTGCACAGTGGAAGCCTATTGAATATCAAGTGAAATTCCATAAAAACCATTCAAATGCAGTAGGAACAATGGAAAATCAGAAGATGCTTTATGATCAAAGCTATCAATTAAATAAAAATGAATTTACTTTAGATGGATATGAGTTTAAGGGTTGGGCAACATCTCCAAATGGACAAGTAGTATATAAAGATGAAGAAATAGTGACAAAATTAACGGATAAATCAAATCATATAATTGATTTATATTCAATATGGGAAAAGAAACCTACACCTCAACCACCAGCTGTGAATAAAGCACCAGTGATTGTTGCAACAGATAAGGTATTAACTGTAGGTGATTCATTCGATCCATTAAAAGATGTAACAGCTGATGATCCTGAAGATGGTCAAATTATCATTAAGAGTGAGCATGTAATTAAAAATGAAGTTAATACAAAGGTGCCAGGAAAGTATGAGGTAATCTATAGAGTTGCAGATAAAGAAGGTCTTGCAACTGAAAAGACAATTATTGTTGTGGTGAATCCAAAAATAACAGGAATAAACCATGTACCAGTTATAAATGCTATAGATAAGGTACTTACAGTAGGAGATAAATTTGATCCATTAGATGGAGTAACAGCATTTGATGAAGAAGATAAAGATATTACATTAACACAAGCTAATATAATTGCAAATAATGTAGATACTAGTGTTGCTGGAACATACAATGTTACATACAAAGTAACAGATAAAGATGGAGCATCTACTGTAAAAACAATTACAGTTACTGTAAAGGCAAAAGATATTGTAGATAAACCAGATGATGATACTTCAAAACCAGATGTACCAAACTATGGTACTTCGAAACCAGATGTGCCAAGCAATGGTACTTCAAAACCTAATAAACCAAATATTAATCCACAAACTGGAGATGTAGCAAGTGTAGGTTTATTACAGTCTATTATTGTTGGTTCAACAAGTATATTGGCATTACTTCTAGGTAATAGAAATAAGAGAAAAAGATAATTAATTTATATAAGGCTAGATGAGGTAAAATACTTCATCTAGTTTATTTTCATTTAATAAGTAAAGTAATGAAGAAGCGTTGTAAAGCATTTAAGGTGAGTAGTACAATATAATAAAGAAAGTAGAATTAAAAAGATTAAAAAAATTTAATTTTATTCTCATTCTTATTTCATGAAAAGTATTAATTCATATTATATAATTCAATTACAGATTAACAAGAAGGAGAAAGTAATATGGATAAATATTTAGAACCAATAAGAGAGAAAATAAAAACAAATAAAAGAAAAATAATAAAAAGAGCGTCAATAGGAGTAGCCATAATAGCTGGATTAGGTATTGCAGCATTTACAACTGTATATAGTATAGCAAAATCTAATATTAATTATACTGTTGAAGAAGCAAAAGCAATAGTACTTCAATCAGTTCCAGGAGAAATAGTAAGAGTTAATAAAAGATTAGATTTTGATACTTTTACTTTTGAATATAAATTTAAAATAAAAGATAAAAATAATATGCTAATTAAGGCAGATGTAAATTCTAGCTTTGGTGTTATTACAGATTTAGATAGCTATTATGATTAAAATTCAAAAATGAATTAAATTATATAAGGAGTAATCACTGTGAAAAACATATTAATTGTTGAAGATGAAGCAAATATTTCTGATTTTGTAAAAGGAGAATTAGAATATGAAGGATATAATGTTTGTATTAAGGAAGATGGTAGAGAAGGGTTAGAAGAAGCTCTAAAAAACGAATATGATCTAATAATATTGGATGTTATGTTACCTTCTATGAATGGCTTTGAAATATGTAGAAGATTAAAAAGAGAAAAGCAGTCTCCTATAATAATGCTTAGTGCAAAGGATAGTGTAATGGATAAGGTTAATGGTCTTCAAATAGGAGCAGATGATTACATAGCAAAACCATTTGCAATAGAAGAATTACTTGCACGTATTGAAGTAGTTTTTAGAAGGCAAGATAATTTAGATAATTACATAATAAAATTTAAAGATATTACAATTAATAAAAGTTCAAGAGTTGTTAAAAGAAATGGTAATGAGATAAATTTAACCAACAAGGAATATGAGTTATTGATGATATTAATAGATAATAAGGATAAAGTAGTTACCAGAGAAGAACTATTAGAAAAAATATGGGGATATGGATATGAACCAGAAACTAATGTTACAGATGTATATATTAGATATTTAAGAGCAAAGTTAAATAATGAAAATAAAGAAGAATATATACAAACAGTTAGATCGGTTGGTTATATTATGAGGAGTTAATAATGAAAACTAAAAAGGTACCTATATTTTTAGAATTTATGAAAAAATCATTTTTCATAATTAGTTTAATCTTAATTATATATACAATTGGTCAGCTAATTGCATTTTGGATGTTTACAGATGAATATGAAAGAGATTTATTAAAAGATAGATATAAAGAGATAATTAGTTTATCTCAAGATATAAATGTACAAATATCAGAAAACAGTTTTTATCAATACTTACAACATTTATCAAATGATGATAATGATGAATATATTAGGATTTATTCATCAAATAGAATATACTATTCATCGCCAGCTGAAGTATGGGAAGATATTAAACTGGATTATGTAAATAAAAATATTTCAATTAAACCTAGATTTTTTGATTCTGATATATATATGATGCTAACAGCACCAATAAATATAGCAGGCTCTGAATATACATTACAGATAGTTAGAGAAAATGAGATGTTAAAGGATTTTACTGAAAACTCTTTTCCAATTTTAATTTTTACATTAATTTTAGGATTGGTTTTAAGTGGTATAGGAGCTATGTATGTTTCAAAGAATTTTATAAATAGACTTAGAAGGCTTACAACAACTATGAATGAAATAAAAGAAAATGGTATAAATAAAAGAGCGGAAATTTCGGAACTAAATGATGAGATAGATAAAGTAAATATTGTTTTTAATTCTATGATGGATGAATTAGAAGAGGCATTTCATGAGCAAAGTAGATTTGTATCAGATGCATCACATGAATTAAAAACACCATTAACAGCTCTTCATGGACATTTAAGTATGCTTAAAAGATGGGGAAAAAATGATAAAGATCGTTTAGAAAAATCATTGGATATATGTTTAAAAGAAGTAGAAAGATTAAAGAAGCTAGTAAATGATATGTTGTTACTATCTAGAGCAGAAAAATCAAAAATAAACTTAAATAAATTAGAAAAAATTAATCCTATAGCAGTAGTTGATGAAGTTATAGAACAATATAGGATTTTAAAACCAAATGCAAAATATATAGTTAATATTGATGAAGATATAAAAATGAAAATTGATCCTAATGATTTAAAACAATTATTAATTATATTTATTGATAACTCTATAAAATATAATAATAAGGATAATATAGAAATTGAAATAATACTAAAAAAACAGGCTAATAAATTTAAACTAGAAGTTAAGGATAATGGTATTGGAATTCCAAAAAATGAAATTAATAACGTAATTAAGAGATTTTATAAAGTTGATAAATCTAGAGTAAATAACAATTCTTTTGGAATTGGACTATCTATAGCAAATAGAATAGCAAATAATTACAATGCTAAAATTCAAATAGATAGTGAATTAGATAAATATACAAGAATAAGTGTATATTTCAATATAATATAAATTATATTTAACAAAGGAGAAGAAAATGAAAAAATTAAGTTTAGCAGCGATTATAGTAACAGTTAGTATTAGCTTATCAGGATGTACAAACTCAGGTACAGTAAGTAATGGTAATGAAAATAACATTGAATCGACTACACAAAACAGTACTGAATCTAATGTACAAAATAGCAGTGAAAGTAGTACAGAAAATAATAATGTAAATACTTCACAAGATAACAACACAAATAATGCACAAAACAATATTGTAAATAATACAGGTAATATTTCACTAGATAAAGCAAAAGAAATAGCATTATCACATGCAGGATTAAGTGCTGACCAAGTAACATTTGTTAAAGTAAATATGGATTTTGATGATGGAATTCAAAAATATGAAATAGAGTTCTATTATAATTATAGAGAATATAGTTATGAAATAGACGCTAATACTGGAAACATACTGTCTTATGAACAAGATTAATATGTTTTTTTGAATTAAAGCTTCAATATTAGGTGGAAATTCATCGTAGGGACGTCTAAAAAAGTACGTACAAATGTGTATATCGTTAGTAAAGTTTACTTGATAGAGATGCTTTCTTTGTTTAGGTGAAATAATTACGTTGAGGGTAATTATTTCACATAAATTATATAGATTCTCTTAAAGGTTTAATACACGCATCTGTATAAACTTTATTACATATATCAAAGAGTGCATTTAAATGAAGTACATTGAATTCTTATTAAAGCTTATCAATATAATGGAAAATATGGTAAAATATGATATAAAGGGGTGTTTAAAGGAGATAATTTATGGATAAGCTTTTAACAGTGATGAATTTCTCTCATGTATATGAAAATGAAAAATTTTATTTAAGTGAAGAGTATAATTGGGTTGATTGTACAAATATTATTGGTACCAATGGATATTGTGATGAATCTGCATTAGTAGTATTAAAAGAAAAAGTACAAGCTATTAAGGCAGAAGGAATTCATTTTATTGATTCAGGAAATTATCATTATATAAGTCATTTATGGCTTGAGAAGATAGTTGAAGATTTTATATTGGTGGTATTTGATCATCACTCAGATATGATGAGACCTGCCTTTGGTGACATTTTATCCTGTGGTTCATGGCTCATGGAGGAAATAAAAAGTAACACCTTTATTAAAAAAGTACTTATCATAGGATTAAGTAAAGAACAAAAAGAAGCTATTCCTAAAGAATACTTAGATAAAGTCATTTGTATTTGTGAAGAAGAAGTAGCAAAATGGAGTGAACAAGATAATCTTTTAATTGATTTAGATAACCTTCCTGTATATATATCCATAGATAAGGATGTATTGAATAAAGAAACTGTTAATACATCATGGGATCAAGGAAAGATGAGTCTTAATAGGCTAAAGTTAATATTGTATAAGATAATAAAAAATAAAGATGTAATAGGTATAGATATATGTGGTGAAAATCAGGAAAGTAAAATGAAGTTTATTAAAAATAATGATATGGTTAATTCAGAGATTTTGAACTTCTGTTGGCATGAGGCTGGTTTGTCAATATTAAAAGAGTATGATAGTATATAAAAGAATATAAGCAGAATCTTATATATTTCTGTATTTTTGCAGATATTAATTGTAATTATATAATTACAAATGAAAATTATTGGAGGAATGAATAATGGATAAATTACCAAATTGCCCTAAATGTAATTCAGAATATACATATGAAGATGGAAATCTTTTAGTATGTCCTGAATGTGCTTATGAGTGGACTGCTGGTTCAGAAGCTGCAGGAGAAGAGCAAGAAGTAATAAAAGATGCTAATGGAAATGTATTAAACGATGGAGATACAGTTACAATAATAAAAGACCTTAAAGTTAAAGGTGCTTCATCAGCATTAAAGCAAGGTACAAAAGTAAAAAATATACGTTTACTTTATGGTGTATCTGATGGACATGATATTGATTGTAAAATAGATGGTTTTGGAGCTATGAAATTAAAATCATCAGTAGTTAAAAAAATATAGAAAAGATTCCGTATTAATAAGAACTTAATGCTTCAGAAATAAAGTTCATATTAATACGGTTTTTTTATATGTAATAATAAAAAAGTAGTATACTATAATTAAAACAAAAGATAAGAGTGGTGAAAAATGAAAGAAATAATAAATAATATTAAAGATAATGCACTTTTTTCTGGTATTAGTGGAGAAGAATTAGAAGAATTATTAAAACATTTAAATTATTATATAGAGAGATATCCTAAAGGTTCTATAATTTCACAGGAAGATGATAACTGTAATGCTATAGGTTTAGTATTACAAGGAACAGCTAATATAGAAAGAATATATCCTAGTGGTAAATCTATAGTAATGAAGAAGCTTTCTTGTGGTGATGTATTTGGAGAGGCACTTATTTTTTCTAAAACTACTACGTATCCTGTAACAGTAATGGCAAATAGTAATTGTATAGTAGGGTATTTAAATAAAGAGGACATCATAAAATTATTTTCTTTAAATGATATTATATTAGAAAATTTTCTGATGCTTTTAAGTGATAAAGTTATTGTACTTAATAATAAGATTAAAAGTATTTCTTTAAAAAATATAAAGCAAAAAGTTGCAGATTATATTTTGCAAGAATATAAATCACAAAAACAACTAATAGTAAATTTAAAAATGAACAAAGAAGAAATAGCAAATTTTATAGGAATTCCGAGACCTTCTTTATCAAGAGAATTAATTAAGCTTAGAAAAGAAAAAATTATAGATTTTGATAGGAATAATATAACTATATTAGATATAGATAAATTAGAAGAAATACTTTTTCATTGAAAAAATGAAAATAAACTTTGTAACAAATGTTACATATTTTATTTTAATTATAGGGTATTATATAGTATATATTTTGAAAATTAATTTTACGGGGGTTTAAGAAATGGAAAATAAAATGTTTTGTTTTCAATGTCAAGAAACAGCAGGATGTACAGGTTGCACTAAGTTTGGTGTTTGTGGAAAAAGCCCAGATTTAGCTAGAATGCAAGACCTTTTAATATATACAACTAAAGGGTTAAGTGAGATAACAACTAGATTAAGAGCTGAAGGACAAGCTATAGATGGAGCAGTTAATCACTTAATAACTATTAATTTATTTACAACAATAACTAATGCAAACTTTGATGATGAAGTATTCTACAGCAGAGTTAGAGAAACTTTAAATGTTAAGAATGAACTTATGGCAAAGTTAAAAGATACAGCAAACTTATCAGAAGCAGCTTTATGGGATGCATCTTCAAATGAAGAAATGGACAAGAAGTCTGATATAGGAGTTTTAGCAACTAAAGATGAAGATGTTAGAAGTTTAAGAGAACTTATAACTTATGGATTAAAAGGTATGTCAGCATACATGAAGCATGCTAATGCTTTAGGATATGATAGTGAAGAAGTTAATGCTTTCATGCAAAGCACATTAGCTAAGTTATTAGATGATTCTTTAACAATAGACGAACTTATAGCTTTAACTTTAGAAACAGGTAAAGTTGGTGTTGATGGTATGGCATTATTAGACCAAGCTAACACTGAAACTTATGGAAATCCTGAAATAACTAAAGTAAATATTGGAGTTAGAAATAATCCAGGTATCTTAGTATCAGGACATGACTTAAAAGATTTAGAATTATTATTAAAACAAACAGAAGGTACAGGAGTAGATGTATACACTCACTCAGAAATGTTACCAGCACATTACTATCCACATTTAAAGAAATATTCTCACTTAGTAGGAAACTATGGTAATGCATGGTGGAAACAAAAAGAAGAATTTGAAAGCTTTAATGGACCAATTCTTATGACTACTAACTGTATAGTACCACCTAAGGACTCATACAAAGATAGAGTATATACAACTGGAGCAGCTGGATATGTAGGATGTACTCATATCAAAGGTGAAAGCGAAGATAACAAATATTTCTCAGCAATAATAGAACATGCTAAGAAATGTAAAGCTCCAACTGAAATTGAAACTGGAGAAATTGTTGGTGGATTTGCTCATGCCCAAGTATTTGCTTTAGCAGATGCAGTTGTTGAAGCGGTAAAGACAGGAGCTATTAAGAAATTCTTCGTAATGGCAGGTTGTGATGGTAGAGCTAAGTCAAGAAACTACTACACTGATTTTGCTAAAGCTCTTCCAAAGGATACAGTTATCTTAACTGCTGGATGCGCTAAATATAAATATAACAAATTAGATCTTGGAGATATTAACGGAATTCCAAGAGTATTAGATGCAGGACAATGTAACGATTCATACTCATTAGCTTTAATAGCTTTAAAATTAAAAGAAGTTTCATATGTCCATGCTGATGCCTATATTGCAGGTGAGTTAAAACATGGTCCAATTGCATTAATTGAACAAGGAAGTTTAGTAATTGCTGTAGCAACACAACCAAATATTGCTGCTAAAACAATTTCTAACATTCAAGAAACAATTGCTCGTGGTGCTAATGTTATCTTATTTACAATTGATGGACAAGAAGTAGGAAATGTTAAAGAAACATATATCTTACCTGACGTTGATCCAATCTTACAATCTGTTTTAGTTGCTGTACCTTTACAACTGATTGCTTACTATGCAGCTGGTCTTAAAGGTTGTGATGTTGATAAACCTCGTAACCTAGCTAAATCAGTTACAGTTGAATAAAAAAAATCAGGATTGAAGATTTATTTCTTCTTTCCTGATCTTTTAAATTAATAATTTTAATATCACTAAACACACAGCACCAGGCAATCCTAACAAACCTACTAAAATGCTTGTAAGTATATTAAGTCCTATATGAAATCCCCACAATCCCCCAACAAAATTTATTAAAAAAATAGTAACTCCACCCAAAATTGAATTAATAACCAATTTTAAAATTTTTGTTATTGGAACAATAAACACTCTTCCAAAAATAAATAAAAAACATATGCATGCTAAATATGTAATTATATTTGTATCCATACTCATCCCTCTCCAAACTTTATTTATACATTTGTATGAATAAATATGGACATATATTCATTTATTTTTATAACTAAATTTACTGGTGTAATTCAAAAAAGATTCCACTTTCTACCCTATCTCTTCATCATAATTTTCATATTTTATTTTGTTTATTCTATCTATTGTAATTCCATTTGTTTTTGCTAATTTTATTAAATAATCTAATTTTGCTTGATTTGCTTTTATATGATATATATAATAATCTACTAATTCCATTTCTGCAAATTCAAAATTTTTATTGTCATTTTTTAATTCTTCTCTTGTTTTTATTATATTTCTAATTAATTCTAATTCTTTATCTAGTTCACTTTTTTCTTTTATTAATTGTTCTTTTTTGAATTCTTCCATAAACACATCTCTCCTATTCTTATGTAATTTTAAATATTATATGTTGTTTATTAGATTTTTATTCTTTTATAGTAACTATTTATGTACTTTTTTTCCAAAAATACTTGTTTTTTTCCTCATTTTATAGGATAATAGATATGTAGTATTATAAAATTTCAAATAAAATATAATTAATAAAAAGGGGCAAATAAATAATGAAAATAATAGACAATTTTTTAAAAAAACTAGGAGTTAGTAGAAACACTTTTGCCACATATATATTAACACTTATAACTGTATACATAGCAGTTGACAGAATCACTGAAATGTTATTAATGTTATTTACAGGTGTTTCTTATTCATATTGGGGGCCACTTCAATATACAATAGCACTTGCATGTCCTATGCTAGCATTTGCATTTTCAATTCCATCAGAATTTGCATCAACCAAAAATAAAAAAGTTACTTTATTTTATATATATGTAATTGGTTTGAGTATAATTGCAATTTCTATGTTTACTCAATGGCTCAATATGGGAGCATGGTTACTACTTGTATTTAATCCTGGATATGTTGATTTAGTTACAGATTTTTCTGACCTAGTTCGTCCAGCTTTAACATCTTTAACTATTTTAGTACCGGTACTTGTTATTCCAAAGATATTTAATTTCTTGTATTTTGGTGTAAATGATAGTAAAGATATGAAACAATCTATTTGGGATTATGCAGGAATTGATTTATCTGATAAAAAACAAGGTCATGGACCATATACATGTGATATATACCTATGTCAAAATAGTGAAACTTCTCAACAAATAACAATTCCAGAAGCTTCAAGATATCAATCAATGTTTGTATGTGGTGCATCTGGTTCTGGAAAAACATCTTTAGTTTATGAACCTTTAATAGCTAGAGATTTAGAAAAGAAATTTTTCTTTAGAGAAGTTGCAAAAGAAATGGGATTTACTGCTTTAAAAACAGGAATTGCTACATTAACAAAACCATATGATAATGAGTATTTAAATTCTAATTTTAATTTAAATATGTTGACACCAACTTCTGGAAATGAAGATGTTTATAAAGGATATATGAAAAAAATGATTTTGGATTCTACTTCTGAAATCACTTATAAAAATTGTGGTGTAACTGTTATGTCTCCTGATAGAGAAATTTCAGACCATATGATGGATGTATGTAAAAATCTTGGTTTAACTTATAATGTCATAGATCCTTCTGATAAAAATTCAATTGGATTAAATCCATTTGTTTATGATGATACAAATAAAATAGCAATTACTATTTCTTCAGTATTGAAAACTATGCTTGAAATTTCAAAAGATGAACCTGATGAAACTTATAGAGAGTCTGTTGTTCTTCAAGCTATTGAGAATGTTTCAATATTATTAAAAGAAATGTATCCTAGAATGAATGAAGGTATGTTACCTAACTTAAAAGATATGTTAGAAATGTTTACAAATTTTGATTTAGTTGAAAAGATGTGTGAAATATTAGCACATGATGAAGAATTAAAAGAAAAATATAGTACTCAATTGGCATATTTTAAAAAGAATTTTTATAAAAATGGTATTAATAGACAAAATACTGAAATATATATAGATGCTGTTATAACTCAACTAGATAAATTATTAAGATTACCTGGTGTTAAAACAATTCTATGTAACAGATATAATAATATTGATTTCGATAAAATGTTAGCTAATGGTGATATAACTTTTGTATGTACAAGACGTGGAGATTTGGGTGCATCTAGCCACAAAGCTTTTGGTTTATTCTTCTTAATTTCAATGCAAAATGCAGTTTTAAGAAGACCAGGAAGTGAAAAATCTAGAGTTCCAAACTTCTTATATATTGACGAATTTCCAGACTTTATTTGTAAAGCAATTGAACCTATATTTACAATGTATAGAAAATATAAAATAGGTACTGTTATATCAGCACAAAACTTGGAGCAATTAGATGTTTCTGGTGTTAAAGGAAATTATAAACAAACTATATTATCAAACTGTGTAAACAAAATATTTACTGGCGGCGGTGTTATTGATGAACTTGAATGGTGGAGTAATGAGTTTGGACAAAAAAGAGAATGGTCTATGGGTAATTCTATTGATTTTGATAAGATGAAATATGATTCAAAACATGGTAGTGTTGAATGGAAATTTACTCCATATTTTAAACCTGGTAAATTACAAACTCTTGGTCAAAAGGATTGTGCTTATAAAATTAGAGGTTCTAATGGTAAACCTATGGTTGGACCTGGTAAATTTAATTATTTGGCATCTAAATATAAAGAACCAAGAAAAACAAAAATATATGATTTTGGTAAATATTCAGATGGTGTTACTACTGAAACTGAAGATACAGAAAATGGTTTGAATAGAAAAAAATTTAATCCTAAAAAGTTAGATTTTATTGATGAAAGAAATGAAATAAATCCTGTTCAAACTGATACAACAGATTCTAATTATTTATTTGATAATGAGGATGCTATTATAGTTAATTTAAAAAATAAAAAGAAAAAATAAAATAAAAACTGTCTAAGGTAAAATGCCTAATGACAGTTTTTTATATTATAGTGTAATCCCTATTAAATCGATTATTATACCTGAAATAACTCCTATTGTATATAATAAAGTGATTATTCCTATATTTTCTTTAATTTTATTATTTGTTTTGAATAATACTGCAAGTCCAACTCCTGCACCTGTTAATAAACCTGATATCATACTTCCCAGTGAAATAACATTTTCTAAATACATATTTGTTATTATTACTGATGCTGCACAGTTTGGTATTAATCCTATTAGTGATGCGATTATTGGTCCTATTACTTGTTTATTTAATATCCAACTTGCAATTGTTTCTTCCCCTACAAAATGTACTACTGTATTTATAATAAATGTTATTATTATTATAAATAACAATATGCTTAATGTATGATGTATTGCTGATTTAAGTATTCCACTTTCATTACAATGACAGTGGTCTTCTTCGCACATATGTCCTATTTCATTTTCTTCGCTTTCTTCTATAATGTTTTTATTATCTTTTTTTATTGTATTTTTGTTTTTATATATTATATGTATTAATAAATCTATTATTGTTCCTGCTATCATTCCTATTATAAGTTTAATTCCTAATATCTTTAATATTATTATTGGAGAAACCGCTTCTGATATAAATATTGGTAGCATTTCATCTGATGTAGATAGATATACAGCTATTAGTGTCCCTAGTGTTATAACTCGTCCTGCATATAAATTTGTTGCTGATACTGAAAATCCACATTGTGGAAATACTCCAAGTATGCTTCCTATTATTGGTCCCCATTTTCCTGATTTTTTAATTGCCTTTTTTGTTTTGTGTCCCATTTTATGTTCTATATATTCCATAATTAGATATGTTATAAATAGAAATGGTAATAGTTTTATGGCATCTATTAGTGTATCTTCTATAATTTCTAACATTTTTATTCCCCCTAAAATGTTTTGCATTTATTAGTTTAACATAAAAAAACGAACTTTGCAAATTTTATTGCAAAATTCGTTTTTCTACCTTCTTCTAAAGCATCCACAAAAGCTTCCTGTTCTTCCATTTGTATTATTATTTGGAAATACATTTGCTCTAACTGCTATTGAATCATTTGATGTATTACAACTGCAAGAACTATTGTTATTATTGCTATTATTATTTTGACAATTTGTGTTAATTGTTAATAAATCGTTTTCAACCCCATTAAATCCATTACTACTTATTGTCAATAAATTTCCATTATCATTGTTTGAACATTCTCCGTGTTATTGACAATAATTGTGTTTCATTATTGTTATTATTTGAATTTCTGTTTCTTCTGTTACAACAATTGCTCTCTCTTTCCCCTTCTCTTCTGTCTAGTTCTCTAAGTATTCTGCAAATTATGTTTGTTAATACTGCTGTTATAAACGCTAGTATTGTATATGCTATTGTTGCTACTAAGTAATTTAGATTTCCTATTACAAATGTTACTATTAGAAATATTGCAAATATTATTGCTGCTACTAAAAATGGGCATTTAAAGATTTTCTGTAGTGCTATTGATATTATTATTACTGCTATTGGTAAAGCAAAAAATATTAGTAAAGTGTTCATTCTTTTTCTCCTTTCAAGTTAACTTTTTAGGCTAACTGTTAAGTTTTAAAAATGTTGATTTTGTAAATCGTTTTTACTATATTTTATGCTTTTTATTGGATTTGGTTACTTTTTGTTATTTATTTATTTGCCCTGTTAAATTTTCTTCTCCACACCAAACTTCATATGTCCTGAACTCTTGTCCAGATGTTCCTGCAACACATACTCCCCAAAAAGAATTTTCTGGAATCTTTAAACTTCTAATGCAATGTGTTTGTGCATTTATCCCTGTGAAAGATTCAAGGTATCCAGCCAATGGATTATCCCAGAAGCCATTTTTGCTTCCTAATGAAATCCAACCATAAGAACCGTGTCGGTGTGCTACAGTCAATATTTATATACTTTCCCCAACATTCTGTACTGACTCTAAAATATATATTGTCATATGATAATATCGACATATAGGAATTTATATTTTTGTCATATGCGATTTTTTTTAATGAATCTGATGCTGTACACTCCATATTACTTTCATATGATATATATTTTTTTACCTCTTGAGCTTCTGACTCTATATTATTATTAATGGACATACTTTTTACTTTTATTAAATTATCTCCATTATAACTAATTTTTACTGGCTGAGTATATTCATTCCAAGTATTTCCTCCATCTTCACTATAATAATAAATTATATTATCACTTTTTTTACTTGTAATTTCTAAGGTCACTTCTTCTCCTTTATTAGGTTCTAAAATACAATTTTTCATTCCACTCATTGTTAATAATGGATAATCAGCAGCTTTTTTTGTTGCATTATTTTCATTAAATGTAATATTAGCTACAGGTGAAGGTAATGTAGATAATGTTTTTGCAGTAATTACTTCTGATTTTTTACTGTTACCAGCTTTATCATATGCAATTACATATACATTATAATTAGTATTTTTATTTAATCCAGTTGCCATATATTTATTTGTGTCACTTTCATATTTTACATTGTTAATATAAAATTCATATTTTTCTATTCCACTTTTGCTACTTTCTCTTGTTTCATCTCCGTCTTCTGCATTTGCAACTATTGTAAATCCTTCCATTGTTGTATTTTCTATACTTGGTGTAAATTCTTTGGGTTCAACTGTATCAATTTTATCAATAAATATATCTTTTGTAGTTTCTTTATTATCATTATCTACTATTTTAAAAGTATATGTTCCATTTGCTGTAACCTTATAATCAAATCCTATTTCTGTTTGACCATTTGCCAGTAATTTATCGTTATCATTAGGATATTCTATGGTTTTTATTCCCTTTGAATTTTTTATTTTTACTAATATCTTTATTTCATTTTTATTGGTATAACCTTCTGGTTCTGTTGTATATGTAATAATTGTTTCATTTGCTATTCCAACATATGAAACAACAAAATTAGAGTCTATGTTAAATTCATAATTGTTACATATTACTTTAATCGGAAAATTGGATGTATCCCTAACATCTATTTCATCATCATTTATTTTTGTCAAATCTTCCTTTTTCAAATTTTCTCCTTTTCCCTCTTGTTCAATTTGTAAAGTTGATATTGCTAATTCTAATTTTCCTTTTGCTTCTGATATTGAATATTTTTCTTTCGATTGCTTTACTTTAGCAAATAAACCATTTTCTCCGCCTAGTGTTGCAATTGTAATTCCAGCAAGTAGCAATAAAATAATGATTGTTATTACTAAAGCTACTAGTGTAATCCCGTTCTTTTTTTAGCATATTTTTCTTTTTCATCTAACCTTCTCCTTTGTTTTTTCGTTAATTATATATTTAATTTTATTAACTGTCAACAGTTAATCTTATTTTTATTTTTTTGTTATACTTTTCAAAAGAGGTGAAATATATGACTTTAATTTCGGCTGTTAGCTATCGCATAGTTGAACTTTGTAACGAACGAGATATTACAATAAACAAACTTTCAACAATATGTGGGATTACACAATCAACACTTGAGGGAATTGTTAATAAAAAATTTATAAATCCAAAAACATTAACTATACTTAGGATATGCCGAGGCCTTGATATAAAACTAAAAGATTTTTATGATAGTCCTTTGTTTGATGAGTTGGATGACGATTAAAAGACTAGAACTATTTACAATTATTAGTTCTAGTCTTTTTATATCAATTTTATAGTAATGTATTAGTGGTCCATTACTTCAATATTTTTATCATATAATTTATTCATTATTCATAATTTACTTTAACTAAATACAGTCCATTTGGCTGTAATGTTTTTCCAGCTAAGCTTCTATCTTTAGACTCAATAATTTTTTCAATATCTTCAGGTTTGGTTTTTTCAGTTCCAACATCAACTAATGTACCTGCAATTATTCTAACCATATTATACAAAAATCCATTTCCTGTTAATTCAATGTAAATTCTGTTATTTGGCATTTCAAAAACTTCTGCTTTGTAAATTGTTCTAACACTACTTTTGCTACTTGTTCCACTAGCTTTAAATGCTTTAAAATCATGTTCACCTTCAAAATATTTTGCTGCTTGTTTCATTTTTTCTACATCTAATTTTTGTGGTATGTGTGTTTCTAAATTTCTATAAATAGCTGATGAAAATTCTGAATTATTTATAACATATCTATATGTTTTTCTTTTACATGTTAATCTACTATGGAAGCGTTCATCAACTTCTTCTGCTGATATAATTCTTATTGATTTTTTTAAATTTGAATTTAATGCTATCGGAATTTTTCCTATTGGAATATTTGAATTTGTTTTAAAATTTGCAACTTGTCCAAATGCATGAACGCCTGCATCTGTTCTACCTGATGCCATTAAATCAACATCTTCGCCTGTTACTATTTTTATAGCTTGTTCTATTGTACCTTGAATATTTAATTTTGTTGGTTGCTTCTGCCAGCCGTTAAAGTCTTTTCCATCATATTCTATTGTTAATTTTATATTTCTCATTTTTTGTAATATTCCTTTCTTAATGTATGCATTTTGTCTAAAGAACAAATATGAAGGAAACAAATATTTGTTAATAAATTTTTTCTGCACACAGATAAATTTGTAATAATTGTTCACTCTTTACATACTCTTCACTTCTATAATTTTATAAAAGCCGCCTTGTGAGCGACTTTCATTATTTATTTTCATTTTCTTTTGTTTCTATTTTTGATTTTTTACTAAATCTCTTTTTTAAATTTTCAATTCTTTTATTTTTTACTGTCTTTTTTTGTGTAAATCTTTTAGTAACAATATTGCTTATCAGTATTTTCTTTAAAGTATCTTCCCTTACATCTGCAATTAAAGTTCCATCTTTTGCAACAGAAATTTTTCCAGTTTCTTCAGATACTACTACAACTATACTATCAGATTCTTTTGAAATTCCTATAGCAGCTCTGTGTCTTGTTCCTAATTCTTTCGCAATATCTTGGTCATCTGCAAGCGGTAAAACGCAAGCTGCTGCTGCAATTTTGTTATTACTTATAACAACTGCTCCATCATGTAAGGGTGTTTTTGGTACAAATATATTTACTAATAATTGTGGAGATATTTCTGAATTCATTGGAACCCCTGTTGCTATTATGTCTTGAATGTTTATGTCTCTTTCTAGTACTATTAATGCACCTGTTTTTGTTTTTGAAAGTTCCGTAGCTGCTATAACTACTTTATAAATGTCTTCTTTTGTTTTTGTTGCTAGGTCACTGTCTAATCCAAAAAATTTTGTAAATTTATTTGTTCCTAATTGTTCAAGCCCTCTTCTTAATTCGGGTTGGAATATTACTATTATTGCTATTACTCCCCAATTCATTATTCCTGTTAAAATTGAGTTTAAAATTTTTAAATTTAATAATCCACTAAGCCATGTTGCTATTATTAAAAATGCTATTCCTTTTATTAATTGCCATGCTCTTGAACCTTTTACCATTTTTACAAAACAATATAATAGGAATATCACTATTACTAAGTCTAATATTGTTGTAAATAAGGTAAATGGATTTTCACTCAAATTTTGAAATCCTTTTAATATATTTTCATTATAAAAATTCATCCAACTATTACTTATACTTTTTTCCATATTACACCTTCTCTCAAATTTTGAGAATTATTTTTTATTTTGTTTTTTCTATATTAATGAAAATATTAATGATGCTGCTACTGATAAAACCATAAGCATTGCTAGTATTCCTGCCATGACTTTTACAAATATTTGTCCTTTATCATATTTTCTTTGTTCTTTGTTTTTTATTTTTTTCTCTTTAATATTTTTTTCTTTATTTTTCATACTTTTTTCTTCCTTTCGCTTCACTTTGTTTTGTTCATTGTCACTAAATTTTTTTACAATGTCCCAAACAGAACCGTCCCAAAAAGGACATCTCTGTTTAATATTATAGCACTAAAATATATTTAATTTCAATAACTTATTTGCAAATACCAAAAATTGTTTGTTCTTTTTCAATTTTCTTTTCTCTTATTTTTATAATTTCTGTCAATTTTCTTTCCGCTTCTTCATATTTTTCTTGGTTATTTGCGTGAATGTATCCTATAATATCACCGTTTGTTACCTTGTCTGCTACTTTTTTGTTTAAAATAATTCCAACAGCATAATCTATGCTATCCTCTTTTTTTACTCTTCCTGCTCCAAGACCACAAGCCACTTTTCCAATTTCTTCTGCATTCATTTCTTGTATATATCCATCTTGTTTTGCAATAATTGGTTCAATGATTTTTGCTTTTTCAAATTTATTAGTGTCTTCTAAATATGAAATCTCTCCTTCTTGATTCTTTACTAGTTCTACAAATTTGTTAAATGATTTTCCATTTGATATATTTTCTAGCATTTTCTTTTTGTTTTCTTCTAAATTTTCACCTAGTCCTGCAAGTTTTATCATGTATGCTCCAAGTTCTAATACTACTTGTTTTAAGTCTTCTGGCATATCTCCTTTTAGGAATTTTATTGCTTCTATTACTTCCAAATTATTTCCTACTGCAAATCCAAGTGGTTCATTCATATTTGTTAAAACGCATACTGTTTCTCTGTTTGCAAGTTTTCCTATTTCTATCATTTCATTTGCAAGTAATTCTGCATTTTCCATATTTTTCATAAATGCTCCTTTTCCAACCGTTACATCTAATACAATTTTTTCTGCTCCACTTGCTATTTTTTTACTCATTATGCTTGATGCAATTAATGGAATGCTTTCAACACAAGCAATACTATCTCTTAGTGCATATAGTTTTTTGTCTGCTGGTGCTAAGTTCATTGTTTGTGAAATCATGCTTATACCAATGTTTTCCACATTTTTTATAAAACTGTTGATATCTATGTCTGTTTTGTAACCTGGTATTGATTGCATTTTGTCTACTGTTCCACCTGTAAATCCTAGTCCTCTTCCTGACATTTTTGCTACTGGTACTCCAAGTGATGCAACTAGTGGTAATAAACAGATTGACACTTTGTCTCCTACTCCTCCTGTTGAGTGCTTGTCTACTATTGTTTTGTTTAATTTTGATAGGTCTAATATTTCTCCTGAATGTGCCATTGCTATTGTTAAATTTGTTGTTTCTTGTTTTGTCATTCCATTTAAAAATATTGCCATTACTAGTGCTGCTGCTTGGTAGTCTGCTACTTCTCCTTCTACATATTCTTTCACAAAATATTCAATTTCTTCTTTTGTTAATTCTTGTTTTTCTCTCTTTTTTTCTATAATCTCTAAAATATTCATAAATCTTACCTTTCTATTTTAATAATGCATTCAATATATTTTAAATAAAATGTCCAGTAAAACTTCTCCTATGAATTGGGCACAATCCATATTCTTTAATTGCCGCAATATGTTGAGTTGTTCCATAGCCTTTATGTTTTGCAAATCCATATTGAGGATAAACACTATCCCACTCTCTCATAATTCTATCCCTTGTAACTTTTGCAATAATAGATGCAGCAGCAATTGAGTAACACTTTGCATCACCTTTTATTATAGAATCATATGGTACACCGTCTGTATCTATATGTTGAAGTGCATCTATTATAATTAAATCAGGTCTTACATCTAGTCCTTTTACAACACCTGTAACTCCACTTTTTGTTGCATTCAAAATATTTATATCATCAATTACATCTTGTCCAATAATTGCTACTGAATAGCTTATTGCTTCATCAATTATTTTATCATATAACAATTCTCTTTTCTTTTCAGAAACTTTTTTTGAATCATTTACTCCTTCTATCATAGAATCTTCCGGCATTATTACCCCAGCAACTACAACGGGACCAGCTAATGGTCCTCTTCCTGCTTCATCTATTCCACATATGTTTTTAAAGCCTTTTGTGTGTAATTCTTTTTCTATTTCTTTTAAATTTATTAATCTTTCTTCTTCTTTTTCTTTCATTTGTTATTCCTTCATTTCTATATTTTTCTACAGTTCATTAATATACATATATACTTTTTTCACTGAACTGTATTTTTTGATATATATTTCTACACTTCTAAATTTTCTAATTCATTTAAAGAATAGTAATTTTTGTTTTCATTTTTGAATCCTTGTGTATTATATATTTCTATTTCAACATTTTTTATATCATATTTTATTATATATTCTCCATTTTTTTCATCTGATTTAACATTAGAAATTCCTATGTCTTCTAGGTCTTTTGTTGATAGTTTATAGTAATAAGTTAGCTTTTGTTTTTCTTCTTGAAATTCATCTGAATTTATGCCAATTATCGAATCTAATCCATTATTTTCTTCAATTTCTGTTCCTTTTAATTTTGATTTTGCATTTTCTATTCTTGTATTTTTTTCATTTTCGTCTTTTATTTTATCAAAACCTGTTCCTAGACTATAGTTTGCATTTTCAACATATTCTTTTCCTTTTACTTTTATTAACATCATATCTGTTTTTATGTTTTCTAGTTTTGATTTTGTTATTATATTACTTCCTGCTCCTATTGATATTCCGGCTAGTATTAATAGTATTATTACTGTTAATACTAAAGAAATCATTGTTATTCCTTTATTTTTCATATATAATTTCATTCCTTTCCTAATGTGCAAACTTGGTTTGATGCCTTATTATTCTTTTATGAGTACTTTTTATTTTTACATTATTTTCTTTCTTTTTATTATACTATAATTCTTTATTTTAAATCAAGAGATTTTTTAAATATAAAAAAGATGTCCTAATTAGATAATGATAATACTGGAAACACCTGTGAATTACATTTTTCATATTTTTCTCAGGCTCCCTACATAACGTTAACAAATTCTAATGTAAATACTCTAACAATACCCGAATACAGGACCCTTTAGAGCAGTTACCTAAGAATTTGTAACACTATTTTGGTCGCATTCGAAATATATTCAAAATGTAATTCACAGGTATTCCAGCATTATTATTATTGAATCATAATAAAAAGACTTAGAAATTTTATAAAATTTCCAAGTCCTTTTACTTCACTTTAACCGAATTTTGAAATATCCTACCAAATGAAGTCCATCTGCTTTAAAATCTTCAATAGGCTCTTTTATTTTTTCTATTGGACCGTCCCAGCCTCTTTTGTGAAACCAAAAGTTTTCCTGTTGCCTTAAAAAATGAAAGTTTTGATGAGATCCATATTTTTCTAATCTCTCTAGGTCATAAAAAAATGCTATTCTTTTATATCTCTTATCTAACTTTTCTGATAAGGTGCACTCTTTTACATCAAAACCTAAGACATTCAAGTCAGCTTTTAATGCTTCTTTTAATTGTTCTGTGTTATGAAAATTGATTTTTCCTGAAATTTGTCCTATATCACCAAAGAAAAATTTCATATTGTAACTAATAACACTTCGCAAAAACGGTTGATCGTCTGATAAATAGTCTAATATTTCAGTTGGTATGGTATTAGAAATCACATACATATAGCAATTATAGTGTGTAATATCTATTTTTTTCCAAAATAAATTATTGTGTTTGTTAAAGTTTTTCCGGATATCTAATTGGATATCCTCTAATATTTTTTCATTCATGCAGGAGTCTCCTTTCAGACAAATATATATTTATTATATCACAAAAAGCATTGAATAACTACATTTTTTTCACAAAAAGTTCACAATACTATTGTATTCTTGTAAAGAATTAGGTTATTATATAAATATAATATTTATTTCATTTAGGAGGTAATTAAAAATGAATGAAAATGAACAAAATAATCAAAAATTTAAAGCCATACCAGTAACAGGTTCAACATCTTATAATAAGTCTAAAAAGAACAAATCTGGCTTTGGAAAAAGTGTAATGCTACCTTTTGTTAGTGGTGTTGTTGGTTGTTCAGTTGTAATAGGAACTTGTTTTGGTGTTCCTTCAATAAGAACAAAAATTGTAGGTAATTCAGGAGGTTCTTCTATAAGTACTTCAAATAACACTTCAACACAATCTGATGGATATGTAAAACAAACTTCTTTAGAGAACTATTCAGATACTTCTGTATATGCAGCAAATAAAATATTGCCATCAATAGTTGGAATAAAAATTGAATATACTGTAAATTCTACTTCATTTTTTGGTAGATCTGGAACATCAACTGCAACAGCTTCTGGTTCTGGAATTATAATTAGTGATGATGGATATATTTTAACTAACAATCATGTTGTTTCTTCAAGTTCTTCTGAATCAAATTCTTATTATCAAATATCAGAGGCAACTAAGGTTTCTGTAACTTTGTTTAATGATGAAACTGAATATGAAGCTAAAATTGTTGGTCAAGATGAACAAACTGATTTAGCTGTTATAAAAATTGAAAAAACAGGTTTGACAAAAGCTGAATTTGCTGATTCTGATGATGTTAAAGTTGGTGAATTCGCAATGGCTGTTGGTAACCCTGTAAATATGACAAGTACTGTTACAACTGGTATTGTAAGTGCTGTTAATAGAAAAATTACAGATTCTGATGGTAAAACATATACTTGTATACAAACTGATGCAGCTATAAATTCAGGTAATAGCGGTGGTGCTTTGGTTAATGCTCAAGGCAAGGTTATTGGTATTAATACTTTGAAATTATCAGGTACTGGAATTGAGGGTATTGGTTTTGCAATTCCTATAAATTCTACAACTGATATAACTTCTCAATTAATTCAATATAGTAAAGTAAAAAGACCTTATATTGGTATTTCTGGTATTGATTTAGATGAAACTACTGCTAAAAAATATAATTTATCTGTTGGTGTATATGTAAAATCTGTTGAAGATTTCTCTGCTGCAGAAAAAGGTGGTTTAAAAGCTGGTGATGTAATTACTGAGGCTGATGGAAAATCTATTAAAACAATGGATGAATTAAATGAAATTAAAAATTCTCATCAAATTGGTGATTCTATTAAATTAAAGGTTAATAGGGATGGTTCTGATAAAGAACTTACTATAACTTTAGGTGAACAACCTTAACTTTTGATATTATATATATTTATTTGGAAAACGAAGAGTTTATTAAATAAAAATTTAATAAACTCTTCACTTTTAATTCACACAATGGACAAAATTCATTATTATAATATCAGCATAGTCAGGAAGTTATCTGACTTTAATAAAAAAACATCCCCTTTTATTTTCAAAGGCTAGGTTCCTTCCGGTTCCTGGCTTTTTTTATATTATTACTATATCTTTTTCACTTGTCATTCTATCATTTCCATATGCAAATATAATATATATATTATTATTATATACAAAGTATTCTGTTATATGTTCTATCTTATAAATATCACTTTTTGTATCTCTTGAAAATACATTATATCCTAACTTGATTAAATCCTCTGATTTTTTTTGTTCTTTTTGTATGTCTGAATCTATTTTATTTTGTACTTCATTTTTCTTTAATCCAAAACTGTTTAAAACATCTTCTAAAGATAATTTTTTGTTTTCATTTAAATCAAAATTGAATGTTTGAACTATTGCTCTTTGTGCACTTGTATTTTGTTTTAAGTCTGAATATATTATTACTGATAATATGTTGTTGTCTACATATGCTTTATATTTTACTGTATATATTATGTTTTGATTTGTGCTTTTTAATATTTCTTCTGATTTTCCTCCAAATGTGTTCTCTATGTCTTTATTAAAATTTTCTACATCTTCATTTTTTATGTTGATACATGGTAAATTTACATTTATTTCGTGTTTTTCTGTTTTATCTTCTTTACTGTATTCTGTGTAAACTATTTTTTCATTTGGATTTTGTTTTTGTATTTTATATTCTCCTTTGTCTTCTACTTGATTGTCAAATATATTCTCAAAGTTTGTTTTTAGTGCTGTTTCTTCTTCTTCACTTCTTTTTGTTATTTTGTTTATTCCAAACATATTGTCTACTACATCATTTCCTAAGATTTGTACTCCTATTACTACTGTTATTGCTATTATACATATTATTGTTACTGTTATATATATTATTATTCTTTGCTTTGGTATTTTTTCTTTCTCTGGTAATTCTAAATTCATGTTTTTCTCCTATCTTTTTGTTTGTAGTTCAGTCGTGATAATACTTGAACTGTAACTTTTTTTCTTCTTTTTTAGTATAACATTTTTTATAAGTTGTGGTCAATTATTTTTTATTAAAATAATTTTATGTATCATAAGATTGTTATATTTCTACATAAATAAAGTTTTAGATATAACATAAAAGGTCTTCCAAGAGAGGAAGACCTTTGGTAAAAATTAGCTAACTGTTGCCACTGGCATGTCTTCGAAAAAAACATCTATAATTTTCTTTTTTTCTTCTTCTCGGTCATCTTTAAAATCAGAATTGAAAGAAACACTGCTTTTCTTTTTAGTTACTGGATTCAATGTTCCGATTTCTTCTTTGTCTTTTAAAACTATAAATGTTCCTCCTCTTGCCCACCGAAATGTTATCATTTTACCTCCTTACATGACTTGTTTTCGAGTAACTATTTTATATTAACATATTTTACATAATTTTTCAATGGTTTTTTGCAGTATTATCAAAGTTTTCGTCGCATTTTTCAATAAAAATCGACACAATTTGTGTTCTATTATAAAAAATAACATAAATAATGTTTATAGATAATAAATAAAAGAAGGCTCTCCATAATAGAGAGCCCCGCGGTAAACTTATGCCGTCATTGGAGACATCGGAGACATCACATAATCAAAATACCATTGAATTAATCTTTTTTTCGTATTCTTTCTGTTTCCAGAAAAGTTTTCTTCAAACAGCATTTTGCTCTTCTTTGGTTCTTCACGGTCGACAGTTAATGTGCCTAACTGTTCTTCCCCATTAAAGATATCATATGTGTCTTTTTTTTCTGTCTCTTCGAACTTTACATTTTCTGGCATTTGTATTACCTCCTACTTAATAATGTTATTTTGTTGCCATTTTTATTATAGCATATTTAACATAATATTTCAATAGTTTTTTCTTTATTTTCTAGGCATTTCATCGCAGTTTTTGATAATTTTCGACATTATAAGTTATATTACAAAAATATTGACTATTTTCTAAATTTGAGTTATTATATATAATATTGAAAAAATAAAGAAATGAGGAATTAGAAAGTTATGATATGTTCAGAGTGTAGGAAAAATCCAGCAATACTTTTTTATGAAAAAATAGATAATGGAAAAAGCACAATGGAAGGCTTATGCTATGACTGTGCTAAGAAAAAAGGAATAGATGCAACAGAAGTATTAGCAAAACAACAAGATTTGTTATCAAAAGATAAAATCAATTTTGCAGATATGAATAAACAATTAGAAAGTATATTCAAAGATTTTGCTGAAAATTTAGATATAAAAAATCTAGAAAACATTGATGGAGCTATCACATTTGGTGACCTAGATGGTGAAGATGATGACGATATGGATGAAGAAAAACCAAAAATTGCAGGTGCTGCAATTCCTTTAGGTTCAATATTTTCAAACATGTTTGCTCAAAAAAATGGAAATGACGAAAATTCAGAAAAACAAGAAAATGACCAGAAGCAAATAAAAAAAGATAAAAAGAAAAATGTAAAAACAAATAAAAAGAAAAAATACCTAGACACATATGGAACTAACCTTACAAATAAAGCTAAAAATAATGAATTAGATATTGTTATTGGTAGAGATAAAGAAATACAAAGAGTTATACAAATTTTAAATAGACGTTCTAAAAATAACCCTTGCTTAATAGGTGAGCCTGGTGTAGGTAAAACTGCAATAGCTCAAGGTTTGGCAATAAAAATTGCTAATCAAAATGTTCCTGCAAAACTTTTAAATAAAGAAGTTTATCTTTTAGATATGACTGCCGTCATTGCTGGAACTCAATTTAGAGGTCAATTTGAGTCTAGAATGAAAGGTATTATTGATGAGTGTAAAGAATATGGAAATATCATTTTAGTTATTGACGAAATTCACAATATAATAGGTGCAGGTGATGGTGAACATTCTATGAATGCTGCAAATATTTTAAAGCCTTCCCTATCTAATGGTGAAATTCAATTAATCGGAACAACTACTTTAAAAGAATACAGAAAATATATTGAAAAAGATTCTGCTTTAGAAAGAAGATTTCAACAAGTTTTAGTTGAAGAACCTAATGTTGATGATTCAATTAAGATTTTGGAAGGTATAAAAAAATATTATGAAGAATATCATAAAGTAAAAATATCAACAGATGTTATTCGTCAAACTGTTGAAATGTCTGAAAAATATATTCATGACAGATTTTTACCAGATAAAGCTATCGATATTTTAGATGAGGCTTGTTCTAGAATCAACTTGGAAAATAAAGATTTATTTAAATTAGAGGTTTTAAGTAAAGAGTTAGAAAAGGTTCAAGCAGAAAAAGCGGGACTTGACCAAGCAGAAACTGACGAAGAATTCCAAAAACTTGCAGATTTGAAAACTCAAGAATGCAAATTAATAGAAGATATTGATAAATTAAAGAAAAAAATGAAACCTAGAAATCTTACACTTCAAGACATTGCTACAGTTATCGAAAACTGGACAAAAATTCCTGTTAAGAAAATTACTGAAGCAGAAACTCAAAAATTGTTAAATTTAGAGACAAATCTTCATAAAAGAATTATTGGTCAAGAAGAAGCTGTAAGTGCTGTTTCTAGAGCAATTAGAAGAAATAGAGCTGGACTTCAAAATGAAAAAAGACCACCATCATTTATATTTGTTGGACCTACAGGTGTTGGTAAAACAGAACTTGCAAAATCACTTGCATATGAAATGTTTGGTTCAGAAGATTCAATAATAAGAGTTGATATGTCTGAATATATGGAAAGTCACTCTACAGCTAAATTGATAGGTGCACCTCCAGGATATGTTGGTTACGATGAAGCCGGTCAATTAACTGAAAAAGTTAAGAGAAAACCTTACTCAATTATCCTTTTGGATGAAATTGAAAAGGCTCATCCAGATGTATTCAATATTTTATTACAAGTATTAGATGATGGAAAACTTACAGATTCACAAGGTAATACTGTTAGTTTTGCAAATACAATTATAATTATGACATCAAATGCTGGGTCAAATTTAAATAACAATTCTATTGGTTTTGGAAAACAAACTGTTGATAAATCTAAGATTGAGGATAGTTTAAAAGAAACTTTCAGACCTGAATTTTTAAATAGAGTTGATGAGATTATTGTATTTAATTCTTTGAATAAAGAAGAGTTATTACAAATTGTTGATTTGATGCTTGCTGATACAGTTAAAGCATTGAAACATAAGGATATTTCTTTTGAAATTTCTGATTCTGCTAAACAATTTATTTTGGATAAAGGTACTAATATTAAGTTTGGTGCTAGGCCTTTGAGAAGGGCTATTCAAAGATATGTTGAAGATGAAATTTCTGATATGATTCTTCGTTCTGAAGTTGTTGATGGGCAAACTATTGATGTTGATTTTAAAGATGATAAGCTTACTTTTAATGTTAAGAATTAATAATAAAAAGGTATGTTACAGCTCAGGTATTAACCTAATAAGCTGTAATAAAAGTATAATAAAAGGGAGTAAAAAACGATGTTTAAACATATACCAAATATATTAACAATTATAAGGTTTCTATTTATACCAATTATTTTAAATTCCATATTTGATGGAAATTACATTCTAGGAATTATATTTTTTACTATTTCTGGATTGACAGATGTTTTAGATGGTTTTATTGCTAGAAAATTTAATTTAGTTTCTAATTTTGGAAAGCTTATGGATCCTTTAGCAGATAAATTAACTCAAATTTCTGTACTTGCTGCTTTAGTTAGTGTAAAAATTATTCCTGTATGGATTTTAGCTATTGTTGTCCTTAAAGAATTAATAATGGTTGTGGGCGCTTCTTTCCTTTATGGAAAAGATGTTGTTGTTTATAGTAAATGGTATGGCAAATTAGCTACTGTTTTGTTTTATTTAGCCATTGTGATTTCTTTATTTATTAAACAACTTGCTCTTACTGGAATTTGGGAATATTTAGATTTAGGCATTTATTGTTGTGCTTTAGTTTGTACTGTTTTTTCTCTTGTTATGTATGTTAAATGCTTGTATCAAGGTGGTTTTATTGATAAAAGCGATTTGAATAAAGAAACTAAAAATGTTGTGGTTAAAGATAAATGGAGTTTTAAGAAAAAATAAAAATTTATTAATTTAAAAATGTGTAATATCAAACAGATATTACACATTTTTAAATTAATATAATATTATTCTTATTCAAAATCTTCAAGTAATTGATTAAGCTCTTCTATTCCATTAACTTTAATGCCCTCACGAATTTTATTTTTATCAGTTTCAGACAAATACTCAACTGAAATCTCAGTTTTTTCATATACCTCTTCTTCATTATTCTCATTTATTTTATAAACAGTAATTTTTCCTTCATCTTCTTTTAACACAAAATGCTGACCACAATTACTGTTAAATTCTTTATATAAAATTATTTCATTACTTGAATATTTTTCTATTTGCCAATATGGATATTCTTTCTTTAAATCCTCTTCTGTTCCATTAACTAGTTCTTGTGGAACATCAAGATATTCTTTTATTGTATGATTACACTCTTCAAAATACTTCTTTAATATTAACAGACAATTCGGTGATATTTTTTCTTCTTGGGAATTTGTTTCTATTTCTTCATTATTTTGATATTCTTCTGTGCATTCGTCTGTTACTTTTTCTGATACAATGTTTATTTCATTTTCTACCATACTGCCTTGTTTATTCGTATTTTTATTGTTGTTATAAATAAAAATTCCTAGGACAATACCTATAATTATAATTGCAATGCTTAGTAAAATTATCCATATTTTTTTCATATGATTTCCTCCGTAATTTTTTCTTTTATTATTTACAGATTTTTCATATTTTATACTATTACAGGAAATTTCATTATAGTTAAGTGAAAATAATTATTGAAATACCTGTGAATTATATTTTGAATATATTTCGAATGTGACCAAAATAGTGTTACAAATTCTTAAGTAAATACTCTAAAGGGTCCTGTCTTCGGGTATTATTAGAGTATTTACATTAGAATTTGTTAACGTTATGTAGGGAACCTGAGAAAATATTCAAAATATTATTCACAGGTATTTCATAAATTATCCTCTCTAAATTGTAACAAAATTTTGCAAATTTTAAAAAAATTTTACAAAAAACACTTGAACTATATTAAATTTAATATTATAATACTTGTAGCAAAAGATAAATAAGGAGAGATATATCAAATGGAATTAGTAAAAAATATTTTTTTTAATACAGATAAATTAATTGAAAATAGTAATATAAAAATTTCTTACACAGGAAATTTTTTTCAGGATAATTCTGAAGAGGTTTTTATTCATTATGGATTTGGAATCAATTGGGATAATTTAAATGAAATAAAAATGGAAAAAACAGAATTAGGTTTTCAATCTGAAATCTTTTTAGGTGAAGGTGATACTTTTAATTTCTGTTTTAGAAATGGAAATAATGAATGGGACAATAATAATGGTCAAAACTATACATTTGAAATAGAAAAAAAACAAAATGAACTATTAGTTTTGGAAGATGAACCTGTATCTTTGGGAAGTGCTAGAAAATTAAGAAAATCTTATTTATGGAGTAAAAAAATTCGTCTAGCTGTATATAAAATCATAACTTATTTTCCAAAAATACTTTCAGGAAATTATAAAAGAAAAGTAAACGAAAATTAAGGCTGAAAGTCAATAGTTGGGGTGGAAAACTTTAAAAGGATTTAGTGTTAATCTAAAATCCTTTTTTGTTTTTGTTAAATATTGATTTTTTATATATTCCATCCACCATTTATTGATATTATTTGTCCTGTTGTATATTGGTCCTCAATAAGCCATTCTACACACTTTTCAATATCTTGTGTTCTACCTATTTTTTCTAATGGGATTTCTTCCTTGAGTTCTTCTAATTCAGATGGTGTTAATTGTGAGTTCATTTCTGTGTTTATTATCCCTGGTGCAATTGAGTTTATTCTTATGTTTGATGGTCCTAGTTCTTTTGCTAGTGATTTTGTTAATGCATCAACTCCTGCTTTGCTTACACTATAATGCACTTCACATGAAGCTCCTGTAATTCCCCAAATTGATGATATATTAATTATGCATCCGTTTTTATTATGTATCATATTTTTACAAACTTCTTGTGACATGTAAAATGCAGAATTCAAATTTGTATTAATCATATTATTCCAATCATTATCTGTTATTTGTGTAAATTCTTTTATTTGCGATATTCCTGCATTATTTATTAAAACATCTATTTTTCCATATTTTTTTAGTGTATAATCTACTATTTTTTTTGTTTCTTCTCTCTTAGAAACATCTGCTTTGAATATATCTATTTTGATGTTTTGTTTTTCTAGTTCTTTTTGTAATTCTTTTATTTCTTTTCCTGATTTATTATAATTTGCAATTACTGTATTTCCTTTTATAGCTAATTGTTTTGCAACTTCTTTTCCTATTCCCTTGGATGCACCTGTTACTAATATGATCCTTTTCATATTTACTACCATTCCTTTCTTTCAAGTCACTAAATTTGATTAAATATATTGTATTTTGCAATTATTTTTAATGCTTTTCTCCTTTAATATTTATATAGTTAATATTTTTTTGTTATAGACAAATAACATATGTTAAAAAAAAGATTTTTTAGTAAATTTGTTTGCGCGTGAAAATTATGAAATTACTTTTCTGTACTTTGTAATTTCATATATTAAGAAATTTGCATAACTTTCTTAATATATAAAAAAAGCCAATAATTAAGAGTATTCTCAAAACTACTGACCTTTTATATTGGAGCCACTTCTCAGATTCGAACTGAGGACCCCCGCATTACAAGTGCGGTGCTCTGGCCAACTGAGCTAAAGTGGCATTCTTGGTGACCCCTACGGGAATCGAACCCATGTCTCCGCCGTGAAAGGGCGATGTCTTAACCGCTTGACCAAGGGGCCATATATACAAAGAACTAAATAATTTATTCAATTATTTAGTTCTTTTGGTGAGCTATCCGCGACTCGAACGCGGGACAACTTGATTAAAAGTCAAGTGCTCTACCACCTGAGCTAATAGCCCGTCACCATGTTTTTTCTGAAATTAATTCAGAAGACTTATATATATTACTATATTTTTTTTTATATGTCAATACATTTATCAAAATTTTTTGAAAAATTTTTCAATTGTCCATTCAAAAAATAATAGCAACGCAAAATCAATATATAATTTATGCAACTAT
>ENA-OOWV01000062-OOWV01000062.1-human-gut-metagenome-genome-assembly--contig:-NODE-62-length-82166-cov-6.178454_pt1 | contig 82166 bp, 61 predicted proteins | sample MGYA00241584_ERZ501337 | MGnify/ENA primary metagenome ERZ501337 (study PRJEB25962, sample SAMEA2042744) | human gut metagenome | biome: human gut; feature: human-associated habitat; material: faeces... | reverse complement strand
CCTTTATTCTCTTTATATATCCTTTTAATAGCTGATTTTAATTCCTCATTTTCTAATTCTCTTGCAGATTTAGTTTTATCAAAAGATTTATAATATGTGCTTCTGGCTACGCCTAGAACGGTACACATAGTCTTAATATCATGTTTGTTTTTATTGCTATTTATAAATTCTATTAATTCATCTAATTTCTTGTTGCAAATATGGCCATAGCTTTTTTTAATATTTCATTTTCCTCTTTAATTCTTGCCATTTCTTTTTTTAAAGCCTTAACTTCCTTTAATGTCATAACTTCATTTTCATCTACTTTAATTTCTTTTACATCTTTAACCCAGCCGTTAATTGTTGATTTTGCAATGCCATATTCGCTACTTAGCTCTGCTAAGCTCATTCCTGACTTAAATAATTCTACTATCATATCTTTATATTCTTGATCGTATCTTCTGCCCTTTCCCATAATGGACACATCCTTTCTTAACTAAATATTATTTTACTTAGTTCGACTTAATGTGTCCACTACTTTATACTAACACCACTTAGAGGAGCTTAAGAAAACTGCACAAATAATGCCGATGGTAAATCAGATAGAAATACATCCATTAAGTGCTAAAGAAGAAATGCTTCAGTATTGTCAAAAGAATAATATACAGCTAGTAGCTTGGAGTCCTATAATGAGAGGAAGAGTATTTTCCAATGAGTTAATTATAGGCCTGTCAGAGAAATATAAGAAAACAATAGCTCAAATAATTTTAAGATGGCATGTACAAAGAGGAGTTATTCCAATACCAAAATCATCAAATAAGGAAAGAATAAAAGAAAACTTAAATATATTTGACTTTGAAATTTCCAATGAAGATATGAAAATTATCAATTCTCTTAATGAAAGTGATAGTGTATCAGTGTCAGGAGTACCAGATAATACAACATATCTTAAATACTAGTTAATCAGTGAAAACATTTATCTAAATTAGGTAGATGTTTTTTTGATGATGATAATATTACAGACTATTATATTAATATTTCATTCATTTTTTAAGATAATAGAGCATATAATAATATTTGAACTTACATTATAAGGAAAGTTTGAATTAATAAATATTCATAGAAAAAAGAGCAAGTAATATGATAATAGTTAGCTATAATTCTAAAGCAATAAGGAAAGTAATAAAAATACTTAAAAATTATAAAATTTAGTATAGGCTTAATAATTTTAAGGGGGAGAAAAAGGTGATCGATGTTCATGTACATTTAGAAAAAGGGCCATATACAAAGGAGTGGCTAGATGAATTTGTCAAAAAGGCCATTGAAAGAAAGATAAAAGAGGTATATTTTTTAGAGCATACCTATGTTTTTAAGGAATTCTATTTTTTATATGATGAAATGAAGAATTATAATGCATGTCAAAATAATTGGTATGGAAATAAAGTTAAAAAAGCACGTAGTATTAAATCATATCTTAAATTTGTAGAAGAAATGAAAAAATATAAGTTTCCAATAAAAATGAAATTTGGTCTTGAAGTATGTTATTCACCAGAGCATGAAGAACAAATAAAAGTATGGAAGGAAAGGCTTCCATTGGATTTTATGGTAGGTGCAGTTCATTTTATTGATGGATGGTCCTTTGGTGATAAAATGCAAAGATGGAAATGTGAAGATTATGATATGAATAAGGTATATACACGTTACTTTGAATTGTTGACTGATTTAGCAAAATCTAAGTTGTTTGATGGATTGGCACATCCAAATGCATTGCAATGTTTTGGGGCTTTTCCACCAGGAGGATTTTATCCAATGTATGTTGAATTAGCAAAGCAGATTAATGCTAGTAATATGTATATAGAAGAAAGTAGTGGACTTGCCATTAATTATGGAAATATGCCATTAGGAATGAATTATGATATGCTAGAAGCTATGAGGAAAGAAGGTGTGGTAATTTATACAGCTTCCGATGCTCATAATCCTAGTGATTTAGGAAAGTATATCAGAGAAATGGAAAAATATATTTTGCTTCGATAAGCATTGAGTAGTTTTTTAAAATGACACTATAATTTGTGTCATTTTTTATTTTCATTAATGATAAGATAATCTTTAAATTACTATACAAAAATATGTTTAATGTATAAAATATATTTAAACAAATGAAGTGAAAAAGTTAGTAAAATACTTGAAATGAGGAGTTATAGGATGAAATTTTATTTTGCACCGCTAGAGGGTGTTACAGGATACATATATAGAAATGCATATAATAAGTTTTTTGGACAAGAAATAGATAAATATTTTACGCCTTTTATAGTACCAACAATGAATTATTGTTTTACATCAAAGGAATTAAATGATATAAAACCTGAACATAATAAAAATATGAAGGTAATTCCACAAATACTTACTAATAATGTAGAATATTTTTTAAGTACAACAGAAAAGCTAAATGAATTTGGCTATGATGAAATAAATTTAAACTTAGGATGTCCATCAGGAACTGTGGTTTCTAAGTTTAAGGGGTCAGGATTTTTAGCAAAAAGAGAAGAATTAGATATGTTTTTAGAAGAGATATTTTCAAGAGCAAATTGCAAAATATCGTTAAAAACAAGAATAGGTAAAGATTCACCAAATGAATTTTATGAGCTTATTAAAATATTTAATAAGTATCCGTTAGAAGAGCTAATAATTCATCCAAGAATAAGACAAGACTTTTATAAAAATACTCCTAATATGGAGGTTTTTAAGGATGCAATAAAATTAAGCAAGAACCCTTTAGTTTATAATGGTGATATTTTTTCAGTGGAAGATTTTAAGAAATTTAAGTCTGAATGTCCAAGTATTGATACAGTTATGCTAGGAAGAGGACTTATGGCTAATCCAGGACTTATAGGAGAAATAAAAGAAAAATCTATAGTACATAAGGATACTCTAAGAGCTTTTCATGATGAAATATATGCTAGATACAAAGAAGTTCTTTCTGGTGATAAAAATGCTTTATATAAAATGAAAGAGTTTTGGTTTTATATGATTCATAGCTTTGAAGACAGTGAAAAGTATGCTAAGCGTATAAGAAAGTCTAAAAGTGCGGCAGAATATGAAGGGATAATAGTGAGCCTATTTAATGAACTTGATATTGCAGGAGATAATGAAAGAGGATTTTCTCTAATAAAATAATTGAATTATATATAGCAAATATTAAATGATAAAAGAAGAAGGAAAGGTGAGAGCTATGAAAAGAGGAATTGGGGCATACATATCAGCAATATTAATTATATTAAATGGAGTTATATGTATTGTTAATCATCAGCAAATTTATAAATGGATTCCAAGCCTTTGTGGAGCTATATTATTGATAAAAGGAATAATAATGCTCATAGAAGGTATAAGAGCAAAGGATTATGCCACTTTAGAAGGAAAAAAATTTGAAAGGGCAATAGTTATTATTGCTATAGGTATAGGAATAATTATAAGACAAAGTGATGCATTATTTATTGTTGGTGTATTTTGGGGATTAGAAGGCTTAAATAAGGCAACTAATTATTTAAACGAAGGATTATATTATTTTACTAGGAAAGAAAAGTTTATTTTTCCAATGAGTAAAGCTATAATTGAATTTGTTTTATCTAGTATATTAATATTTGATCCATTTTCTAAGATAGCAGAACATATAGTGATATTAGGTTTAGAACTGGTATTAGAAGGAGTATCTGAATTTGTAAATATTTATAAAGGAAAAGAAGAACTGTTAGCATAATATTTATTGAAAAGAAGCTTCCGTGGAAAGGAAGCTTCTTTTCAATATTTAAATAGAGTTTTGTTTTCTAAAGAATATATATAAAATTATTACTAATTTTCCTTTTTACCAAAAACTTTTTCTTGGAGAGCTTTACCAGTTGGTGTAATAGCACATCCACCTAAAGCAGTTTCTCTTAATTCTTCAGGTAAGCCTGTACCAACTTTGTACATAGCAGCAACAGCATCATCAAAAGGTATCTTTGAATTAACACCTGCCATAACCATATCAGCAGTACATAAAGCATTTATTGCACCAGAGACATTTCTCTTTGCACAAGGTATTTCAACAAGACCTGCAACAGGGTCACAAACTAATCCTAATACATTTTTAAAGATGATAGCAGCGGCATCTAAACTCATCTTTGGTGTTCCACCCATAAGTTCAACTACAGCACCTGAAGCCATAGCAGCAGCAGAACCACATTCAGCTTGACATCCACCTTCAGCACCTGAGAATGTAGCGTTCATTCCGATAATCATTCCAATGGCAGAAGCGGCAAATAAACCTTGAATTAATTCATCATCAGTTTTGTTTAATAAGTGCCCAGTTGTTAGAATTACTGCAGGAAGAATCCCACAAGATCCAGCTGTTGGACAAGCAACTATTTTACCCATAGCACCATTTACTTCTGAAGAAGAAATAGCCATAGCCATAGCCATAACAATTCCGTTACCCATTAATGAGTTTCCAGTATTGCAGTATTGTTGAAGACGGTAAGCATCTCCCCCTATAAGCCCGCTTAAAGAGTAAACCTTCTTTTCTCTACCAGCAGTAGCTGATTCTTTCATTGCATCAAGAGTTATTTTCATTTGAGCAAAAAGATCTTCACGAGAAACATTTTTAAGTTCCATTTCTTGACGAATAGCATATTCACTTAATGAAATTTGTTCAGCAGCACAGATTTCTAAAAGTTCTTTACCTGATCTAGCAATTTTCATTATTAATTACCTCCTAAAGAATTTATTAAAATAACACGGTTTACACCTTCAACTGCTTTGATTGCAGCTATTAATTCTTCTGATACATTGTTATCTACTTCGAAAGTCATTGTAGCATCTTTACCTTTTTGACTTCTTACAAGAGTCATATGAGCTATGTTAATATCGTTATCGTAGAATAATGTTGAAACTTTTGATACAGTACCAGGAATATCATCGTGGCATGTGATGATTGTTGGATATTCTCCAGTTATTTTAACTTTATTTCCGTTTATTTCGTATATTTCAACTAGTCCACCACCGATAGATGAGCCAAGCACTTCCCAATTAATATCATCACAATCTGTCATAAGGATTTTTACTGTATTAGGATGAACTTGTCCTAAATCTGCTGGTAAGAAGTGTACTTCTAATCCTTCTTTCTCAGCAATTAAAAGAGCATCTCTTAATCTTTCATCATCAGGCATCATTCCTAAGATACCAGCAACTAATGCACGGTCTGTCCCATGTCCTTTATAAGTTTCTTTAAAAGAACCATGAAGTAAGAATGTTACATCTTTAATAGGTTTGTTAACAATAGTTCTTGCTATTTTACCTAATCTAGCAGCACCAGCTGTATGTGAAGATGATGGACCAATCATAATTGGGCCTAAAACGTCAAATATTCCAATGTTAGCCATAGTGTTTATCCTTTCTTGTGTAAAAATTTAATATTTATTATAAATAAAAATCTAAGCTTTAGAATTTTCTGAAATTGTAATTGTTTTCCTTGCTAATTATACAACAATCGACAAAGTATGTAAAATGTTTTAAATTTATAAAAATACTTGCTATGGAGTTAACTTCAAGTGATAGGATTAATTCATAAGGTATAGAATAAATTTTCAAGAAGTAATCTCTTAGTTTATAATTAATATGAAAGAAAGGGAGGAAGTGTTTTGGAGGAGCAATATATTGAGTATATTTTAAAACAGTATTTTAATGATATAAATTATAGTGTAAAGGATGGAAATAGTGGTATGAATAATACCACCAAGTTTTTAGTTATAAATGAAGAAGAATATGTCTTGAGGATATATGAAAGTCATAATGATAAGAAAAAAGTAGGTTTTGAGCATAAGATATTAGAGGAATTAAATAGAAGAAATCTTTCTTTTGTTATACCTAATCCTAAAGTTAATTTTAAGGGCGATACAGTAGCTTTAAGTATTGATGGTAAATTAGCATCTCTTTCCAAAGCCATTAAAGGAAATAATCCTTATTTGAAAGATAAAAAACAATTTTATAGTCTTGGTAAGGCTGTAGGAGAAATAACTAGAGAATTATCTCAAGTAAAGATAGAAATACAATCTAGCTACCAGCCTTGCTATGAATTAGAAAAATCGTATCCTACATGCCCCTTAAAAGATGTAATAGATTTTTGTGATAATCCTCCTGAGGATTTTAAGAGTGAAAGAGGTATTTTAGGGGGATTGAAAAAATATTTTATTGAATTTAAAGACATAATACCAATATTAAGAGAGCTTCCTCATCAGTTTATTCATGGTGATATTAATAGTTCTAATGTGCTAGAAGATGAAAAAAGAAATATTTGTGCAATTCTTGATTTTGAGTTTACTGCTAGAGATTTAAGATGTATGGATTTAGCCATATGCTTATCAGAAGCTATTGCCAATGATGAAGATGATAAAGTTAAATTTGATAATATAACAAACTTTATGACAGGATATAAGAAGTTTATCTCTTTAACTGATGATGAAATAAAAGTAATGCCATATTTGATTATGTTACGTAGGCTAGATGTGATTATTCATTTTTTAGTTAGATATAATGAAGGAATTAATAATAGCTATATCACTGCTGATAAAGTATTAAGAGAGCAGCTAATTAAAGGTAGACGCTTATGTAGATGGGTAGAAGAAAATACGAATCGTATAAGAGAAATTTTAAAATAAAATTGACTTATTAAAAAGTATTGAAAATTTTTGAAAATAGGCACTTTTTATAAAGATGACAACTATAATAATTTTAAGTATAATTTAAATATAGGTATTATTTATGGAGGAAAGAAGAGGTATTGCATATGATAGATAGAAAAGCAAAAGCTGCAGAGCTACATAGCAATAGATATACATGTTCGCAAGCTGTTGCTTGTGCATTTTGTGATGTAGTTGATGTTGATGAAGAAACAATGAAAGCCATAGTAAGAAAATATAGTGGTGGAGCTTATAAGGTATGTGGAGCTGTAATGGGAGCATATGTTATAGCTAATTTTATAAAAGGCAATAGAAATATGGAGGAACCAGCTAAGTGGAATGAAGATGACATTGAGCTGTTGCAGGAAATAGAAAAGAGATTTAAAGAAAAAAATTCTACTGTAATGTGCAGGGAGTTAAAAGGTATAGGAACTGGGAAAGTATTACGTCCATGCAGAGGATGTGTAGAAGATGCAGCAGAAATTCTTGAAGAAATTTTAGAAGAAAGAAAATAAAAATATGAGTACATGATGTTAAGGCATTATGTACTCATTTTCTTTTTTAATTTCAATACTAAGATTTTTCCATACTGTTAAAATCATTGTTGAATAAGTAGCTAGTCCTCCAATGAAGTTGGAAATAGGTTCTGCTAAAAATACCCCATTTGTACCTAAATTAAATAATCTAGGAAGTAATATAGTAAGTGGAACCACAATTATTATTTTACGAAGCAGTGAAAAGAAGATTGCTTTCTTAGATTCACCAAGAGCTACATAAATAGATTGAGCTGACATTTGTAGTGACATCATAAAGAAGCCAAAGAAATAAATATTCATGCAATGAGTACCTAAGGTAATTAAATCGGCTTCATTATTAAATAATTTAATAAAAAACTTAGGGAAGATCATTAGTAAAAGCCAAATGGATGTAGTATAAGCTATACATGAAATAGAGCTGAATTTTATGGCACTTTTAACTCTTTTATATTTTTTAGCACCAAAGTTAAAACCAAGTACAGGCTGTGATGCGCTGGTAATACCATGGACAGGCATCATTACTATTTCCCTTATGGAATTAAGCACAGTCATAACTCCTACATATAAATCACCACCGTAACTTTGGAGAGCAACATTGCAGACCATTTGAACAATACTATTGGTTATTGCCATAATAAAGCCTGATAAACCTAAGGAAATTATATTTTTTAAGTGAATAATATTAATTTTAAAATATTTCTTTTTTAATTTAAGTATAGCATCATTACTACTTAAAAAGTGTAATACCCAAAGTGCAGAAAGAAACTGCGAAATTATAGTAGCTAAGGCAGCTCCTTTTACGCCCATATGTAGTAGGAAGATGAAAATTGGGTCTAAGATTATATTAGTTATGGCACCTACCAAAATAGTCATCATACCAATGCGACCAAAACCTTGGGAATTAATAAAGCTATTCATACCTAAGCTGATCATTACAAAAACGCTACCTAACAGATAAATTGTTATATAATCATTAGCGTAAGAAAAGGTATTATCACTTGCACCAAGAAGATATAGTAGGGGCTTTTTAAAAATTAATATAACAATAGTAAGTATTAATCCAGTAATCAGTAATAAAGTAAAAGAATTACCCATAATTTCTTCTGCTTTTTCATTATTTCCTTTTCCACGTTCAATGGAACAAAGTGGAGCACCACCCATTCCGTATAAATTAGCAAAAGCCATTATTATGGTTATAATAGGAAAAGTTATTCCAACACCTGTGAGAGCTAAACTTGATGCATTAGGAATTCTTCCAATATACATCCTGTCAACAATATTATAAAGAATATTAATGAGCTGAGCTAAAGTCATAGGAACTGCTAATTTTAAAATATTTTTAGATACACTTCCTTTTGAAAAATCTTTACTTATAGACATGAAGAATACCTCCTAAAAACTTAATTTTATCATAAAATCAAGAAAAATAAAAATTTATAGGAGATATTAAGTAACTTAAAAAATTTAATATTAGTATTTTAGTCTTGCTCATACGATAATATAGTGCCGTTAATAGCATTTATATCATAATTATATTCTCTATTATTATAGTGAAATTCTACTTCATATATATGTATACCATCATCATAATCTTGAGATACTTTAATAAAAGTAACTTGATTATCTGATAAGTTAGCATGTTGTAGTGCTATTTGTTTGGCTTCATCAGAACTAATCGTATTTTGAGTAGGTAAATTTTGATTAGTTGAATAAGGTATATTATTAGTATTTATAGTGTTGCTATTAGTATTTTCACTTGAATTATTTAATGAAGTTGTAGTACTTGATTCATATGAATTATTCAATCCAACTGTATTAGAGCAACTAACAAAACCTAAACAAGTACTAAGTATAATTGTAGATATAATAATTTTTTTCATTGTTATTCACCTCTAAGTTAATTATATTATTAATAATTTATTTTTTTATAAAGTGCAGATTAAAATATAATTAAAAATTTTTAATATTTAATTATAATTAAATATTAAATAAAGCTATTGGCTTTAATTGTTCGTTTAATTATTTTATAAATTCGCGAAAAAATTATTTTTGATAGTAAAAAAAAATATATAATAAAATTACGAAAATAAAATTATTTACCAATAAAGTGAAATATAAAATTTTAAAAATGTAAATAATTTAAAATTACAACTAGGGGGAAATTATGAATAAAGGAAAAATATCATGCATTTTAGCTGCTGCTATGATAACTACTCAATTTAGTCCAGTTGCAGCTTTTGCAGATAATAAAACTGAGTTGATAAGTAATGTTTCTGCTGAAGATTCATCAAATGAAACTAAATATGATAATACTCAATCTTTTGATGAAGAACCAGTAAATGACCAAAATAATAATGATGAATCAAAAGAAAATCAAGATTCTAATGAACGAGATGACAATAATTCAAATTCAGAGGAAGACTCAAAAGATAATTCATCAGAAAAAGATAATAATGAGCAAAAACCAAGTGATAGTATTGATTCAAATAAAAAGGTGAGTGTAACTGGTAAGTTAGAACTAGACATGAATTTTGCTATGCCAATAAAAAACACTGATAAAGAAAAAACAAATATAAAAGTTACTTTAATGAAAGATAGTGAAAAGGTAGGAGAAGTTCAACTAGGTAATGATAATTTAGAAGGAACAATAGGGAATGTTAACTATACTCTTCAAGCATTAAATGGAAAGAGAATAGCAATTGAAAATGATGCTGAAGAATTAAATTTTTATCAATTAACATTTACTAACTTAGATTTAGGACAGTATTCTCTTAAAGTTGAAGGAGCAGGATATGCTACAGCAAATGTTAGTAATATTGATATAACAAAATCATCAAAAAGAGTTAAGATAGGGACAAGCGATAATAGAATAGTATTATCTGATAATAATTCAGAGAATGAATCAGAAGCTAATGTTGAATATTATCCAGGTGTATTTTTAGCAGGAGATGTTAATGGAGTAAACTCTGTAACAAAAGAAGATTATGAAGCTGCTAAAGCAGAAATGAAAAATAAAACAAATACTACTACATATGACATAAATAGAGATTCAAAAGTTGACATAACAGATTTAACTTACATACATGGAAATATAGGAGCAACAGTTAAGACAGCAGAAGTAGTTGATACTGATCCAATTATAAATCCAGAAGCTGTAGATGTTAAGTTAGATGATACTAAAGTTTCTATAGGAGAAGGACAAGATATAAAGAATATTTTAGTAGGTGATGGTTCAAAAATATCATTATCAACAAAAACAGTTGATGGTGAAGAGGCTCCAGAAATATCTGAAGAAAATCCAATAAGTATTCCAATGAGTTTATCAGGTTCAACAAGTGATTCAGAAATAGAAGCAGCGTCTTTAAGAACTGCTGCAGAAAATACTATAAACATGGAGCAAGTGGTGATAAAGGCACCTAGAAATACAAGACCAGCATCAGGAAGTGTTGTTATTGATGGTGTAGAATACAAATATGATGAAAGTAATGTAAAACAAAGTTTAGCTAGAACAGCTTCAGGTGAAGCAATGGATGAAATAGTTATTGACTTAGGAAAGCAAGTAGCCGTTAGTAAAATAACTATAAATGTTACTGGTAGTAGAAGTAATAAAAATTTAACAGAAATTGCAAAGGTTGAATTTTTAAATAATGTATATAAAGAATTACCAAAACCAAATATGAATATACCTGTAATTAATAGCTTTACAAGTTCAACTGCTGTTGGAAATGAAGCTATGACTATAGGATGGGATCACCAACCAAACGTAACAGGATATGAAATAAAAGTTGAAGAGCTTAACGAAAATGGAAATGTAGTTTCAACTAATCACTATAAAACAAGCGAAAATACATTAAACATAACTCAAGTAAAACCATATAGTGTTTATAGATTTAGTATTCAATCTCTAAATGGTAAGGATTGGGCAAGTGGATATAAAGATGAGCAAGATGATTATGATGCTAATGCAACAGGAGAAACAAATTTAGCAACTAATGTAAATGATAAAGATGGTAAACCAGATAATGTTGATAATAACTATATGCCACATGCATGGAATTCTACATCAGGTAATTTAGATACAAATTCAAAAGATGAAGTAGCAAATAAAAATTATTTTGGTGCAGATTCAATTGTTGAATTACAAGTTATACCAGAAACGGCACCGGAAGGTCCAGAAGGAATAACTGTTACTGGAACATATAAAGGCTTAAAAGTTAGTTGGAAAGCACATCAAAAAGCTAAAGACTATGATTTATATTATAGAAAAATTGGAACAGGTGCATGGATAAAGGCAAATGATCCAAATGATCCTAAATATGTAGATAGTAATACAACTAATGATGTACCAGATGGAGCTTATAACTTAAAACCTGAACAAAAAACTGATTCAAATGAATTAATAAGAGGTACAAGTTATGAAATAACTGGTCTTGAAGATCAAACAACATATGAAATTAAGATGACAGCAACAAATCATCATGGTACAGGTGGATTATCGAAAACTTATTTAGGAAAGACAACAGCAATAGTTCCACCTAAGTTTACAAACTATGGATTAATAAATACTGTTGAAGATGGTAAGGTTACTCATATAGAAAAAGTTACAGTAAAAGGAAGTGGTGCATTAGAACTTTCAAATAATGATGGTATGAGTATATTTGATAATGATTACTCAACTACATGGGTACTTAATGATTGGGATTCAGGAGTACATTATGGACAAAGAGCTCCAATAGTAACATTTGATAAGGAATATACATTTGATACTATAAGATTTGCTACAAAGTTAGAAAATACTTCTAAATACCCACTACCATGGCAAGCTAAATTAAGAGTATACTCAAATGATGATACAACATATAATAATCCAGTTGAAGTAATACAACTTAACGATATTAGAGTTTCTAGTAAAAGAGCAGAAAATGGAGTTAATTATGTAGAAGTAAAATTACCAAAGCCTGTAACAGCAAAGCAAGTTGAGCTTAATCTTGCAGGAGGACGTAATTTAAGTATATCAGAAATGAAATTCTATAATTATGATAGCTTAGAAGATGAGGTAAATGGATTATTTGCAGATGACTTAAAGCTTGTATTAAAAGATGAAGTAAATCAAGCGAAGATTGATGGACTTGTAGAAAGAGCTAAAGCTATAGATCCAGTTAGCTTAGAGTACCATCCAAATCAAAAAAATATTTTAGATGAATTAGAAATAGCACAAAAGATTTTAGATGATGTAAATTTAAATAAAGAAGTGTTAACTATTGATGGAAGTATACTTGATTTTTCACCAAATTTAGGTCAAGCAAATGCATGGCAATCATTGGGAGTTGTTGCTAAACCAGGTGAAACTATAAATATTTATGTAGGAACTGAAGAAGGACGAGCACACACCAAATATGAAGTATTATTTACTCAAAACTATGCAGAAAGTGGAACATGGAACTTAGGAACTGTACAAATTGGAAATGGTAAAAATGAAGTAACTGTACCAAGTGGTAAGTTTAATATGGATGTTGAAAAAGGTGGAAATGTATATATAAGACCTGTTTCAGGATGGTATGAACAACAAAAAATAAATGTGCGTGTAAGTGGTGGAAGTAAGATTCCGCATTTAAATGTAAATAATATAATAACTGATAGTAACAAACAAGAAGAAGCTAAGAATTTAATAAGAGAATACATAAGAAATCTTAAATTATATGTATCTGATTTACCAAGTCTTTACCCAACAGTAGAAGATAAGGAAAATAATCAATACAAATATGATGAAAAGACAGCTGTATTAAATAGTACAGAAATTGAAAGTGAAAGAGTAATGTTAACTCTTAGCGCAACAGAAGTTTTAACAGGTATTACACAAGGACTTAATGGAGACGAAAATGCTGAAGTTGACAGATTATATGATGCACTTTTAGCTTGGGAACAACTTATGGAAATTTCATATTCATTAAAAGGTGTAACAGAAACAGCTATTGACTTTAATAATAATGGAAGAATAGATAATAATAAATCTGATACTGCTAGTTTAATTGATGGATTAACAGAACAAGAATACTTTAACAAACATAGAGCTCCAAGAAGCCGTATAAATATAAAATATCAAAGAATGTTTACAGGAGCATTTATGTATGCATCTTCTCATCATGTTGGAATAGATGCAGGCTCTGGTATTGGATTAGTACAAGGTGTACCATTTAAATTTAATGCTACAGGAAATATAACTAATCCTAATGAAGGTAGTTTATATGGATGGGGTATATCTCATGAAATTGGACATACTCAAGATGTAGCAGGATTAACTCAAGCTGAAGTTACAAATAATATTTTAGGGTTAATTGTACAAACATTTAATGGAAATGCAAATTCAAGACTTGAAAATGGAACTTATACTACAATGTATGACAAAGTAACATCAGGTAGTGTTGGAGCAACCAGTGATATAGGTGCAAAACTAGGAATGTATTGGCAATTACATTTAGCATATGATAATAATGAAACTTATAAAATGCTAGAAAATAATAAAGATACAGATCCAAATAATGATTCATTCTATGCTAAGTTATATAGAGCTAATAGAATGAAAGCAGCAGCACCAAAGGAAGAAGGATATGATGCAGTAGAACAAACATTTATCATGAGAGCTTCTGATGCAGCACAAAAGGATTTAAGAGAGTTCTTTGAGAAGTGGGGAATATTAGCAAGCCCTAATACTAATAAGTATTTAGATGAAATGAAGTATGAAAAAGAAACAAGAGCTATATACTACTTAAATGATGAAGCAAGAAGAAGAAGATTAGATACATCTAATACTGAAACTATGACTAATGACACAGCAGTAGTAGCAAACTTTGGAACAGATAATGAAGGAAATCAAATTACTTCTAAATCTTACTTAAATCAAAAGGAAGTTCCATTAAACTTAAGTGTAACAAAAGATTCAGATAAGATTTTAGGATATGAAATTATAAGAAAAGAATCAACAGCAACAGGTATTGTGGAATCGCCAGTAGGTTTTGTTGAAAGAGACAGAACAAGTGAATCAGGGGTAACAACTTATGTTGATTCAATAGATACATTAAATAATAGAGTTGTAGCATATAAGGTTGTTGCTTATGACTATGATTTAAATAAAACTGAAGAAACAGTTATAGGAGAACTTAAAATAGCTCACAATGGAAGTATTTCTGAAACTGATTGGGTATTAAGTACTAATACAACTAATGATGAAGATGAAAGAGATGAACATAGTGGTCATGGAACAATGCAACATGGTGTAATAAAGAGAATCAATGACAATAATACAGATACAGTGTTCCAAGGTATGAAAGATGGAAGAGAAGATCCATATGTAATTATTGATTTAAATAAAAATAATTCATTAGTAGGTTTAACTTACACAGCACCACAAAATTCTGCTAAGAAATTCTCATTTAGAAATCTATTCAGTAGAAATACAGAAAAGGTATATACACCTATATCAAAATATGAAGTGTATACAAGTTTAGATGGAAATAGCTGGACATTAGCAAGCAGTGGAACATTTGACAACACTAAGACTACTCAAACAGTATATTTTAGCGAAGATGGTAAAACAGAAGCACAACAACTTTGGTCATATGATGCAAGATATGTTAAATTAGTTGCTAAAGGAAATTCTGAAATATCAATAGCAGAGTTAGATTTATTAACGGCTGCTGGTGATAATATAGAAATTGGAACAGATAATAATGAACAATTATCTAAAAATGGAATTGGTAGATTAAAATCTGATTATGAATATGAATCTGGCAAAGTTATTCCAAAGGGGTCTATAATTGTAACAGGTGAGTATAGAGGAAATCCTGCATTTAATATACCTTTAGTATTAAATGAAAATGATGAAAACTTTGCAATAAAAGCAAATACTATACTTTTAGCTACATTACCAGAAAATTCAGAGCTTTCAGAAGTGGCAAAAGGAACTTGGATTTATTGGATAGAACCTAATAATCAAGGAAAAGTAGAGAGCGATAAAGGTCAGGTAGATAATATAGAAGGAACTTCAATTAAAGCTGAACTTTACAGATACAATAAATTAGATAATAATGGAGCACCAGTAGGTCAAAGATTAGTAAGTGATACGTTCTTATATGAATTACCAAGTGATTTAAACACATTACCTGAAATAGAGTTTAATAGTTCTAATGCAAGAGCAATTAAAAATGAAAATACAACAGTGATGGAAATAAATGGTGAATTAATGAACAAAGCATTTGAAAATAGATAATAGTAATGGGGGAATAACTTATGAAGAGAGCAAGGACAAGAGTTAAAGTTGCAATTGCCTCAGCATTAGCTATATCTTCGACGGCGGCAGTTATATATGCCGCTCCGGAGATAATGAAGGCAGCTACTTACAGAGCTTCAGAAGAAGCTGTATATCTTGATGTTGAAAAGTTAACTAGTAATACAGTAAAGGTATCTTTAGATAATATTCAAGATATAGCTAAATCTATGCAATTTAGTATTAAGCTAGATGGAAATGTAAAGATAAAATCTAATGAAGATGGAACATATAAAATAGCTGATTTACTTACAAAAACAGTAGAGGCAAAAACTAGTGAAAGTGAAAAGCCATCTAAAAATAGCATATTTACAGATTATACATATAACGAAGCAGACAATACTTTAAATGTTATTATTACATCAGATAGTGCATTACCTAAAACAGGAAATAAGGTAGAATTATTTACATTAGAAATAGAAGCAAAGGATTCTAATAATAGAACATATAATATAATTCCTAATACTAATGAATTATTCAAATATGTTGCAAAAGATAATACAGAATATTCTGATTTAGCAGTTAATTATAATGAAAAGTCTATAAATTTAAATACAGCACCAAAAGTTACAACAAATAAAGATGTAATAGATATATATGATGGTGAAAAGCTAGTATTTAATGATATAAAAGAATTACAAAAGACAGACGAAGATAATGATGAAGTTACTTTAGAAGTAAGAGATATTACTAATGTAACTGATGAAAGTAAAGAAGATACGCAACCACTTATAACAGAATTTACTTCGGAAGAAGTTGGAACACATACATTTAAAGTTTATGCTGTTGATAGTATGGGTGAAAAATCAGAGCCTATTAAATTAATGGTAAATGTAAAGTATAATACAGAACTTGAAAAACCAACAATTACAGGAGCTGAAAAAGTTGAAATTGAAAGTGGAACAGTATTTAATTTATTACAAGGAGTAACTGCAACAGATGCTAAAGGAAGAAATCTTCAAGTAAATGTAACTGGAGATTTAAACTTAAATCCAGAAGAAGATACAAAATATACATTAACATATTCTGCAACTGATAAGTATGGAAAGACTACTGAAGTACAAAGAGAAGTATCTGTTAAAGTTAATAAGGCACCAGTAATTAACGGGGCAGATAATAAGGTTGTTAATATAGGAGAAAGCTTTAATCCAAAAGCAGGAGTAACTGTTACTGATGATAGAGATGAAGATTTAACTTCACAATTATCTATAGATGGAAAAGTAAATACTGCAGTACCAGGTGAATATAAATTAAATTATTCTGTAACTGACTCAGGAAACAAAACTACTAAGCTTCAAAGAACAGTAAGAGTTAATAGAGCGCCAATAGTATCAGGGCATGATAGTGCTATTGTTATAAAGAGTGGAACAGTAGTAACAGAAGAAATGATTTTAGGTGGAATTAATATAACTGATGAAACAAGTTACACAACAAGTGTTACAGTTCCAGAGATAAATGGAGAAGGTAGATATGATGCTGAAATCAAAGTAACAGATGAAGATAATGCAGTAACTACAGTTACAAGAAAGATTGTTGTTAGTAATGGAAGTACAGCAGAATTACCTAATAGTGGACAAGGTTCATCAAAGGAAGAATCAATAGCTGTACAAGTTATAGATGCTGATGGAATAACTTCATTAAATGAAAAATTAAGTAAAGCAACTAAAGATTATAAGATAACTAGCACTAAGAAAGAGTTTTCAAATTATGTTCAATATAGCTTTGAAATGACTAAAAAGGAAGCTGTATTTAGAAATTCTGGAACAGTATATTTAGAAGTAAGAGTTCCTAAAGAGATTGATAATAGTACAGGTGGAATTGTTATTACAGAATATGTTGAAATATTAGCAACAAATGTTACTATAAACAATAAAGAAAACTTAAATCATTATATAAAGAGTGATGATGAAATTGAATTAACTGCAACAGTTACACCTGATAATGCAACTAATAAAGAAATAGAGTGGAATAGTTCTAATGAAGAAGTTATTGCAATTGAAAAAACTGAAAATGGTGTTAAGTTAGTAGCAAAAGGATATGGTATTGCAACTGTTACAGTAAGTGCAGTTGATGGTAGTGGAGCATTTGATGAATTTACATTTAGTGTATCACATGACTTCAAGGAGTTACCAGAGGATATAACTGTAGTTGGTGGAGAAGGAACAGAAGAATCACCAGTAATATATAAAACAGAAAATATTGATTCATTAAAGGAACTATTAAATCTTGCAAAAGACGAATATAAAGTTATGCTACAAGATAAAGAAACTATAAGTGCAAGTGAAATTGAATATAAGTTAGTTTTAAAAGAGAAGAGTAGCTTATTTAAATTATTAAGAACTGCTAATATTGATGAAGAGTCACATTATATTTCAGTAAGAGTGCCAAATAGTGATGAATTTGAAAATGAAATTTATAAGTTAACTAAAAATGATATAAAGGCACCAACTCTTATTTATGATGGTGCATCACAATTGATAGTTGAAAATGGTTCTAAATTTAAAATGCCAGATGTAAAGGCAAAGGATAATTTAGATAAAAATGTTACTGTAACACATGTAATAAAAGATGAAAGTGGTAAAGTTGTAAAAGATATAGATTCAAATGTAGAAGGATTATACACAATAACATATAGTGCAACTGATTCAAGTGGTAATAAATCATCAGAATTGATTGTTAAAGTTAAAGTATTAGAAGCTGATAAGGAAGCACCAGTATTTGAGTATAATGGTGATAAAATTATAGTTTTAGAAAATGGAAGTGAATATGTAGAGCCTGAAGTAACAGCATATGATAATGTTGAAGGTAATGTAGCAGTAACAAAGATAATAACTAAAGACGATGAAGTTGTAGAAAGTATAAATACAACTATATCTGGAAAATATAAAGTTGTATATACTGCTTCTGATAGTGTTGGAAATACAGCTACATTAGAGATAATAGTAGTTGTAAAGGAAGCTCAGAATAATACAACACCAGATATACCAGAAACTCCAGAGAAACCAGATCAAAAGCCTGAAACACCGGATGTACCAGAAGAAAAACCAGAAACTCCAGAGAAACCACAGGATAAAGAAGCTCCAATATTTGATTATGCTGGTAAAACAGAAGTAATACTAGAAAATGGAGAAAAATATGAAATTCCTGAAATAAAGGCAAATGATAATATAGATGGTGAAGTTGAAGTTATAAAGGTTATAAGAAAATATGATTCTAATGAAATTGTTGAATCAATAGACACTAACATTGCAGGAAAGTATACTATAACTTATGAAGCTGTAGATAATAGTGGAAATAAATCTAATTTAGTTATAACAGTAACTGTTAAAGCTAAAATGATAGCTGATAATATAGAGTTAGGTAATGGGGAAGGTACTTTAGAGTCTCCAAAAGAAATAAATGTATTAGAAACTTCTAGTGTAGAAAATATAAATAAATTAATTGAAAACATTAAAGAAGGTTATAATTTTAAATTTGTAGATGAACCAAAAGAAGATGGTGAAAATATTATCTTCAAAATAAAATTACAAGAGAAAATGTCATTTATAAGAGCTTTATTTAATAAAACATCAGATGAAAATTATATAGAAATAAAGGTTCCAAAGAATAATGTAGAAGTAGTAACTGTATTAAAAGATTTATATAAATCTACAAATGAACCTGAAGTTCCAGAAGTAAAACCTGAAGTAAAACCTGAAGTAAAACCTGAAGTAAAACCTGAAGTAAAACCTGAAACTCCAGAAGAGAAGCCAGGAACTCCAGAAGAGAAGCCTGATACATCAGATAAAAAAGAAATACCAGTTAGTGTAGAATCTTCAGAAAAAAATAATAAGGAAGATGATAAATCAATACCTAAAACAGGAGGAGTTAATTCTCTTGGAATAATAGGACTTGGATCTACTATTTTAACTTTAGGTGGATTATTAACATTCAAAAAGAAGAGGAAAAAATAAATAAAATCATTTATAAATTGATTAAGTAAAGATAGTTTTGCTGATTATATAAATTAGCAAAACTATCTTTTTGTAATTTATAATAAAGAAAAAAAGATAGTTTTCGATAAATATTTTAGAAGAGATTTTAATTATTAATATAGTATAAAGGAGGAAATAATTCTATGAATAAAAAAATTAATAGAATTATTATAGGGATATTTTTATTTTTAGGTGCTTTATATATTGGTGGTTCATTAAGCCAGTATGCAGTTGGAGATAGAAGTAAAGAATTTTTATTATTAATTACTGGGAGTATAATAATAACAAATTTAGTAGTTATTATAGAATATAAGAGAAATAAATTGAGTAAAACTATTCCGTGGATATATTCAATTATATATTGTATTATATACTCAATAACATTATTAACAACCAAAACTGTAGTAACATATGTAATTGCATTTGTTTATATAATATCTATAATTTTATGTAAAAATGTAAAATTAATAAGATTTATGTGTACATGGTGTTCTATTACAATAGCAATATATGTATATATGTTAATTTCGCAAGGAAATACCAGTGAGTCTATTATAGTAATTGCAAGTGTTATTGGGTTTATACCTGTAAGTTTATTTGTAACAAGCAGTTTAAAAACTTCTGAGGAAATTACAGCAAAAACATTAGAGGAAATAAGTAATAAAAATTTACAACAACAACAATTAATAGATGATATGAAAAAAATAGTTGAAATATTATCAGAAAATTTTATATCACTAAATGAAATTATGAATGATTTTAATAATAGCAATGTAGAATTAAATAAATCATTTTTAGAAATAAAATCAAGTTCATCAAAAACTGTATTGGAAATAGAAGAGGAAAGTTCTTTAATAGAAGATATTAAAAATAAAATTGAAGATGCAACTAAAGCAAGTGAAAATGTAGAAGATTATTCAACGGATGCAGATAATGCTATTAATACAGGAATACAAAAGGTTAAAACATTACTAGAAACAAGTAAATTTGTTAATGAGAAAAACAATTTAGTAAATGAATCTATGAAAAATTTAGAAAATAAATTTTCTAATATAGCAAATATAACAGAAATTATATCTAGTATAGCAGAGCAAACCAATCTTTTATCTTTAAATGCATCAATAGAAGCTGCTAGAGTAGGAGAAGTAGGAAAAGGGTTTTCAGTTGTAGCAACAGAAATTAAGAAATTAGCAGAAGAAAGTAAGACTAATGCAGAAAATATAGAGCGTATCTTAGCAGAATTAAAGAATGAAACTCAGGTATCAGTTATGCAAGTTGAAAATTTATTAAAAGAAAGTATAAAACAACAAGAGTTGGTTTATGACACAAATGATGCATTTAACAAAATTCAAGATAATATGAATACTGTTAAAGGTGAAATAAATGTAGTAACCAATATGATGAGATTGGTATTAAATAATAGTGAAAAAGTATGTGATAGTATTTCAAATGTTTCTATATTATCAAAAGAAACTATGGATAATTCAGAGTATACTGCTTCAATATCTAATAAAAATTCAGAAAAGTTAGAAGAAGTTAAAGAAATTTTTATGTCTCTAGAAAAGACTGTTAATGAAATAGAAAAATATATTTAGAATTAATAAAAGAAGCTTCCAATAAGTAATTATAGGGAGTTTCTTTTTTAAATTTAAATAAGGTTATGGTACTTAAGAGTATTGAAAATCTCATCTTTATCAAAAATAATTTAATTTTTGCAATTAAAGAGTCAATAGATAATATAATGAATAAATAGCAATAACAATGGAGGAACATATGGTACAACTAATGTTATGTTGTGGTTTGATACTTCTTATATGTATTACTTCTAGTAAGGTTTTATACAAGTTTGGAGTGCCTCTTCTTTTGATTTTTATATTTTTAGGCATGATATTTGGAATAATAGGAATTGACTTTAGTGACTTTCAACTAACTGGAGAAATTGCATCAATAGCTTTAGTTTTTATAATGTTTTATGGTGGTTTTGGAACTAATTGGAGTATGGCTAGACCAAAGGCAGTACCTTCTATTTTAATGTCTACTTTAGGAACTATCATAACTTTTTTTATTACAGGATTGTTTGTATATTTAATATTTAAAATATCTTTATTAGAATCTTTACTTATAGGTGCAGTGGTGAGTTCCACCGATGCAGCATCAGTTTTTACTATACTTAGATCACAAAAATTAAATTTGGAAGGTTCTTTAGCATCGCTTTTGGAAGTAGAAAGTGGTAGTAATGATCCAGTAGCTTATATGTTAACTTTGATTATTCTTACTATAATGGGGAACGGTACAGTAATACAGCTTATACCAATGATAGTAAGTCAGATAGTTTTTGGAATTATTGTAGGAGCTGTGATAGCAATAGCTTCTATATATTTAATTAGGCATGCAAATTTTGAAATAGAAAGCTTTTACATTATTTTTATCATAGCTATAGCTATAATTTCATATTCATTGAGTGAATGGATGGGAGGGAATGGATATTTAAGTGTTTACATCAGTGGAATAATTATTGGTAATAGTAAGATACCTCATAAGAAGACTTTGGTACACTTTTTAGATGGTGTATCTTGGATTATGCAAATAATATTATTTTTTATTTTAGGACTTTTATCAAGTCCCATAGAACTACCTAAAGTAATAGGAAAGTCAGTGGTGATTTCTCTTGTTATAATTTTTATAGCAAGGCCAATATCAGTTTTTTTAGTGCTTAGAAGGTTTGAGTTTAATACTAGGGAAAAGCTATTTATATCATGGGTAGGTCTTAGAGGTGCAGCATCTATAGTTTTTTCCATATTTGCTTTAAATTATGAGGTTAATATAAATAATGATATATATCATATTATATTTTTTATTGCTTTGATGTCTGTTGGAGTTCAAGGAACTTTGATACCTATAATAGCAAGGCGTTTAGAGCTTTTAGACAATAACAGACCTGTATTAAAGACATTTAATGATTATGTAGAAGAGAAAAATACAAAGGTTATGGAAGTGAAAATAGAAGGAAGCTGTAGACTTATTAATAAGAGTATAATGGATGCTAATATTCCAGAAGAAATACTTATAGCTATGATAAAAAGAGAAGGTGAAATAATTATTCCCAAAGGAGCATCTATAATAAAGGAAGGAGATATATTAGTAGTGGTTGGTAATTGTTTAGAAGATGATTTATATAAAGTTATAAAAAAATAAATTAAAAGATAAAACAAAAAAAGAAGTTCAATTTTGAACTTCTTTTTGGTGCTGAAGACCGGAATCGAACCGGTACGGTATCGCTACCGCAGGATTTTAAGTCCTGTGCGTCTGCCTGTTCCGCCACTTCAGCAGGAACAATGTTAGTATAATATAAAAAAAATAGGTAGTCAACACTTTTTTACAAAATAATTATAAAATTATGAAAAATTATTCATGGTATAAGTTTATATTATAATTTAATATGATAAAATTAATAAATAAAGCAATTAAGTAAAAGGGTGGTGACGAAGACTATGAATATTATTTTTGAAGTTTTAAATAAATATTATGGATATACTTCATTTAAAGAAGGTCAGTATGAAATAATAATCAATATATTAAAGGGCAGAGATAGTTTTTGCATATTGCCTACTGGTGGAGGAAAATCAATTTGTTATCAGATACCTGCAATGATATTTAAAGGAATAACAATAGTAATATCACCGTTGATATCTTTAATGAAGGATCAAGTAGATAGTTTAAATGAAAATGGTATTGCAGCAGAGTATATTAATAGTACTCAAAGCTTAAATGATATAGATCACATAATGAAAAAATGTTATGAAGGAAAAATTAAATTATTATACATAGCACCAGAAAGATTGGAAAATGAATTTTTTAAAAGAAAATTAAGAAAGCTAAACATAAGTCAAATAGCCATAGATGAAGCCCATTGTGTATCAATGTGGGGACATGACTTTAGAAAAAGTTACAGAGAAATAGCACCATTTATTAATGAGTTTAATAAAAGACCAGTAATAACAGCATTTACTGCTACAGCTACAGAAGTAGTGAGAAAAGATGTACTTGAATTATTAGGTCTTACTAATCCTTATACTTATATTGGTGGTTTTGATAGGGAAAATTTAAATATAAACTTATATATAGAAGAAGATAAGCTGGAATTTGTTAAAGATATAATTAGAGAAGAAGAGGGGAGTTCAGGAATAATATATTGTGTAACAAGAAAAGAAGTGGAAGGTCTATATAATTATCTAAAAGATTTAGGGTATACAGTAGGAAAATATCATGGCGGTCTTAAGGATGAAGAAAAAGAATATTATCAGGAAGAATTTCTTAAGGAAAATATTAATTTAATGATAGCCACCAATGCCTTTGGAATGGGAATTGATAAATCAAATGTAAGGTATGTTATACATTTTACTATGCCAAAGAATATAGAAAGTTATTATCAAGAAATAGGAAGAGCAGGACGTGATGGTGAAAGTGCCAATTGCTATCTTTTATATAATAGAAGTGATGTGCGTACTTTAGAATATCTTATATATACAACTGCGTCATTAAATAGGAAAGAAATAGAGATAAGAAAGTTACAGGAAATGATAAATTTTTGTGAAAGCAAAGGGTGCTTAAGGCATTTTATATTAAATTATTTTGGTGAAAAAAATACAAGAAATTATTGTAATAGCTGTAGTAATTGTTTAAAAGATGAAGAAATTCGTGACTACACCATAGAAGCACAAAAAATATTATCTTGTGTATACAGGAGTAGGGAGAAATATGGGATTTCTGTGTTGGTAGATGTTTTAAGAGGAATGACAGGACCTAAGATAGTTAATGATAAATTAAATAGGCTCACAACTTATGGAATAATGAAAGAGTACAGTAGCAGATTTATTAAGGATATAATAAAGACATTAATAGATTTTGGTTATGTGGATTTAAAAGAAGGTACATATTCTATGCTTAAGTTAAATAAAAAGTCATTGAAAATTTTAAAGTCTGAAATGAAGGTTTTATTTAAGCTAAATGAAAGTGAAGAAGAAGTAATGTTAAATAAAGAATTATTTAATATTTTAAGGAATTGGAGAAAAGATAGAGCACTTAAGGAAGGTATTAAGCCATATATAATATTTTCAGATTCAACTTTAATTCAAATAAGTAATGTAGTACCTAAGAATAAGGAAGAACTTCTTGGTATAAGAGGAATGGGAGAAAAGAAATATGAAAAGTTTGGAGAAGAATTATTAGATATAATTAATGATTATAAGTAGAAAGATATAGGTGGCTCACAACTAATATAGGTTGTGAGCCAGAATTGTAATAAAGGTTATAATATTATAAAAGTTTTATATTAAGTGTTTTTAATACTGCTGAAATAGGATTAAAAATACTATAGGAGTTACTACCAGCAAATAATAAGCCTACAGCTTTATTAGAGTTATTTAAAAGAATGCTACCAGAATCTCCACTCTCAGACATAGCATTTGTAATGATTTGATTGACAAATAATGCGTAGCCTCCTTCATAGGCAATCATTAAAGAAGCATTAGTATATAGTATTTTACCAGTAGTAAATTCTGTAGTGCGACCTGTTTTCTTTACTTTCATGCCTACCCTTCCGTGGGTGGTGCCGGTAATAGCTCCCTGCAGAGCTATAATGTTAGAAATATCATTATAATCACATAAGGCAATAGCTGCATCAATGTAGTTTTTAGGAGATCTGTTGGAGGTAGAAAATGAAATAGGTTCATAATCAGCTAAGTAACCGATAATATCATTTTCAATATTTCCTCCATCATATGGTCCAGGCTGCAAGATAGGAGTACCTATTTTGGCTCTATTTTCATTAGCAAAAACGTGATTGTTACTCAAAAGATAATATTCAGTTGAATTTTCATTAGTAGCGGTACAACCAATAGTTCCAGCAGTACTTCCAATTACTCCAGCACTATAGCCACCAATAACAGGGCGATTTCTGCTTATTAACGATAGGGAAGATATTTTTCCAGTTTCAACAACATCAGTTTTAATACCTTTATATAGAGAAGGAATAAATTCATTCTTATTTAATAAATTAGAAGGAAGTTTTTTTTCTACGAATATAGTAAGACAATTATCAGAGGTATATATACCGTTTTTTATTTTTTTACCTTTGGCTATTCCAAGGACATTATTATAATTAATGAAATTTTTAAAGTCATAATTACATACTTTAGCAATAAAATCATTATCGCTCATCATATCTCACCTTATCCTTTGTTAAAGAAAATAACATAATATATACTATGAGTTTATTTTTAAAATGTTATATTAAATGAATAAATAATGGCATAAAAGGTAATAGTGGTAATTATAGAAAATAATATTAAGGAGGTAATATGTTAAAGAAAATTTTTATAGTTATACTATTACTATGTATTAATCTTGTAAGCTGTTCTGAAAGCAAAGCTGTTAATTCTAACAATATAGAGCAAAGTTATAAGAGTACGAAAGCAATAGAACTTTATGTACCAGATGATAATATTTCAAAATGGGTAATTGAAGAGGAAAAGGTAGATATTTCAGAATTGAAAAATGTTATTGTAGCATTAAAAGATACTGATAAATGCTGTATACCAAAAGACACAAAAGTTAATTCAATAAAGATAGAAAATAAAATAGCATATGTAGATTTAAGCAAGGATTTTGATGATAGTCAAACAGGATCTTCTGCAGCTGTTAGAGTAAAAATATATTCAATTGTAAATACATTATGTTTAAATGAATGCTTTAATGTGGAGGGAGTAAAATTCCTTATTGATGGTAAGGAAGTAGAAACTATAGGGCCAATGGACGTAAGTCTTATAAAAACACCAAAACTAGAACTTTAAAAGAGCACTAAAAAGATAGTAGCTAAGCTACTATCTTTTTAGTGCTCTTTTAATGATGAATGATGAATTAAGAATGATGAATTATTGTTGAAACTCAAAGAGTTTTTAAAATTATATTTTTTCTAAACTCCATTAAAGGAGTTTATTCCACAATTCATAATTTATCATTCATAATTCATAATTAACTAAATGGCTTGGTTTGATTTTATTGATAAATAATAATTAGTGCAGGTTAAATCAAAGTAAGGCTTTATCCATAAATAAGCAATTCCAAAAGTTAATGCGCCTACCAAAAGCCAGCCAATGAAGGTTAGATGTAGGTAGAAAAGCTCCCATTTATGGCCTACCATTAATTTACGGCTGGCAGCCATACAATCAGTAACATCCATTTCGGGATTTTCCACAAGTATATAAAATGATTGAGAATACATATAAGAAATGACTATACCAGGAATTATTAAGAAAAATAATCCTACAGATATAATCAAGGTCATTAATAAATTTAGGGCAAGAGTTTTAAGGAATATATTGAATTGTGAAAATAAATCAGTAAACATAGCTGTATCTTTATCTAAGGTCATATTAAGAAGAAAACGACACTTTCCAGCGGTGATAACTCCACCAAGAATAAGATATAAAAGTGAAAAAGAAATGGAAAGATATCCAAGATTATTATCCAGCAGTGTTTTATTAGAAGTAAGCAGTCCTGTTAAAATATTAGCCACTAATATGGTGCAAACAGCTAATGTCCACCGATTAGTCAATTGTCTTTTGGCTTGGCTTTTTAAAGATTGTGTATCCAAAATAGTTACCTCCTATATTATATTAATTAATAATAAAATCCATTATATAGCATATTTCATCATCGGTTAATTTAATAGAAAAGTAAGTTTCTATAGGTATTAATGAAGATTTTACAGTAGAATACAGTTTATTATAGGATTTTTTTATAGAAGTTTTATTACTGTATTCAACCATATCTTCATTGGTAATGAGCCTATTAATGGCAAAGGCTAAATGTAAAATGAGTTCCACTTTTTTCTTATGAGAAATAAATATATTTAAAGATTTTTCCACAGAAGCTATAAAGTTCATTATCTTTTCATATAGATTATTAGATGGAATAGCAGTTATGTTTTCCTTTAATACTTCAGGCATGTTGGCAAGGGTTGTCTCAACATCAAGAAGCTCTTGAATTTTTGCCTTAGTAGAAAGATTAAGAACTTCATACATAGTAAAATGAGGAATATTCATATTTATATCTAATGAAAAAGGAGTAACAATAAATAATATATTATATTTTTCATACAAGTTATTTATGTTATTAATAAAGTTATTTTTATCTAGACAATCAATGACCATTATTTCAAAGATATTTTCATCTATGGTAAAAGTATCTTTTAAAAAGTTTTTAATAGCAATGGAACCACCTTTGCCTGTAAGACAGGCAGAAAGTATTAATGTTTTCTTTTTTTCAGGAGGCTTATTATTTTTACCTACATTAATATAAGAATTCACCATTAATACATCTTTATAAATAGAATTTAAAGAGGATTTCATTAATGCCTTACGAGCAGCTTCTAACACATGAAGGGTAGAAACTAGTGGAACAACTTTAGCAGGTATATTAAACTCATCTTCAATTATTTCAGCAAAGGTTGTGAAGGAGCCCATATCTACCAATAACAAATATCCACCATTAGATTTAGTATTCTTTATTATATCCCTTAACTTATTTAATATTTCAGCAGCACTTATTTCAATTGGTGCATCAATGGCTATAATGCAATCTTCACCTAATAATTTGCTGACAACATCTTTCATGGAAGAAGCAGTAGATTCACCATGAGCAATAACAATAATTTTTACCATATCATCTATGGAATCACTAAATTTCATTTCAGGTACAAGAAATAGGGCTAAATATCCGCATTCTTCTAATGGAACAGAAATGTTTAAGGTGTTTTCCAAGATTTCTCTTATACCTAAAGCTATTTGAAATTCTTTTTTATAAAGCTTTTTTATTTTTGAAAGATTAGGATTGACTATAGGCTTGTCATTGTTTATTCTTCGTATTAATGTATTAATGTGAAGTGCAAAAGCTGTATAGATATTATTATTTAATGTGTGGTTAAGTTGTTTATTAATGTAATTTATGATTAGGTCAAAACAATCTAAAATATTATCATCCATTATATTATAAAGATTTTTTCTATTTATCTCATTAGTAATGGCATTAGAAGAAATTGTGTAGTAATTGGCAATATCTTTTTCTAGGATTTCTTCAATATCAATATTAGATACTCCTTGAGATTTTAAATTTTCTAATTTGTTTTTTATAAAAGAATAGATGCCTGCATCGTTATTATCGAAGCTGAAGGATTCTGTTGATTTGGATGAGAATTTAAAAAAATCAATTTCTTCACCAATAAGCTTGTTCCAGATAGATCTATGTTCTTTTTCTTTATATAGACCATCTTGTATATAGGAAGGTAGGTTCCTGCTGACAATTCTCACATCATCTTTTTTATTAGTTAGGTATAAAGAATAGGATTTGGCGCAAATAAGCTGGATATCACTTTTTAGTTGCCCCACATTGTTTGGGCAGTTATACGAAAGTAGTGCACGCATGCTATTAAGTGATACATATATTTCTTTACTTAGACGGATGCTTTCTTCTTTAAAAAAGTTTTTTATTAGATATAAACGCTCTTCAAAGGTTCTTTTCCTTAAAGGTGGGATGCATATTACCATAGGTATTCTACGGGTAAAGGTTGCTAGTAAAGCAGAGGAAGGATCTTCTGTTGTGGCACAGATTATTAATCAACTCCTGTTTCTCCGAGGATTAGGCAATTTATTCCTTTAGGTGGATATAAAATTGAAGCTTTTGCTTGTTCTATAGCTGAATTCATACTTATATTATTTTGTGATAATTTATCTAGAGCAGATTTAATATGTTTTTTTATTTTAGGACTGTTAATAAAGAATTTTACAGGTCTGCTGGAAGTCTTATATATTTTTCCTTCTTTACATAAACAGTTTAATTCATGGCTCACATTTGCTTTCAAATAAAATTATGAAAAAATATAAATTTTTTTAATCCTTGAAAAACTAAGTCTTCCACTATATTTTTTAAAAATTATTAACAAAATTATAGTGTTTGGCATGGAAATTGCTACTTAAATAAGTGAAGGGATAAAAAGGAGGTAGCTAAATGGAGCAATTAGAAATGGAAATAATGAATATCATTGTTAATGCTGGAGATGCAAAGAATCATGCCTATGGAGCATTAACCGTAATTCATCATTCATAATTAAAAAAGCGCGATTTCGCGCCTTTTTTTATAAAGAAAAGATATTAATTTTAGTCTAAAAAGAGAAAAAGAGTAATATATTACGTTTGATAATTAATATATTAAAGTAAAGGGGGAGTGCTTATGAACTTCAAAGAATTTATTCTAACAGACAGAGAAAGTAGAAATAAAGAAAAATTTGAAGGTACATTTATAGATTACTTAGAACTTGTGAAGGCTAATCCAGATATTGCACAGCTTTCTCATAAGAGATTATATGAAAGGATTATGAGTGAAGGTGTGGAGGTACTAAAGGGTGATGAAAATCCTAAAATAAGAAAAATCTATGGAAATGAAACTATAAAGAGATATGGATTTTTTAAAGATGATTTCTTTGGTATTGATAAAGTGCTAATGAAATTGGTAAATTATCTTAATTCTGCATCAATGAAAGGTGAAGAGGCAAGGCAAGTATTATATTTAGTAGGACCTGTTGGTGCTGGTAAATCATCATTGGTTGAAGCTTTAAAATTGGCTTTAGTAAGCTGTGAACCTATTTATTCTATAAAGGGTTGTCCAATGCATGAAGAACCATTACATCTTGTTCCTAATCATCTAAGAGGAAAATTCAATGAAATGTTAGGTACCCAAATTGAAGGCGACTTATGCCCAGTATGTAAATATAGGCTTATTCATGAATTTAATGGAGAATATGAAAATGTTCCTGTTGAAAGAAAGAATTTTTCTATAAGATCAAGAAAGGGAATTGGTGTAGTACCTCCAGTTGATCCCAATAATCAAGATACATCTATTTTAACAGGATCAATTGATATATCTAAGATGGATATGTATCCAGAAGATGATCCAAGGATATTCTCATTAAATGGTGCATTTAATGTAGGGAATAGAGGGTTAGTAGAATTTATTGAAGTGTTTAAAAATGATGTTGAATACTTACACACTATAATAACAGCTACTCAAGAAAAATCAATTCCATCACCAGGAAAAGGCTCAATGATTTATTTTGATGGACTTATTGTAGCTCACTCAAATGAAGCAGAATGGGAAAAATTTAAGTCAGATCACACTAATGAAGCTATATTAGATAGAATTGTTAAGATTGAAGTACCATATTGCTTAGAGCTTGATGAAGAAGTGAAGATATATGAAAAAATATTAAAGAAAAGTAATTTTAAAGCTCACATAGCTCCTCATACCATAGAGATAGCAGCAATGTTTGCTATACTTTCAAGATTATCTCCTTCAGCTAAAGTAGATCCTATGACAAAATTAAAGATTTACAATGGTGAGGATATTGTAGAAAAGGGAACTACTAAGAGAATAGATATACAAGAATTAAGAGAAGAAGCTGGAACTTATGAAGGAATGAAGGGTATAAGTACTAGGTTTATTGTAAAAGCAATAGATAATGCTTTATCCATTTCAGAATATGATTGTATAAATCCATTAAGTATCATGGAAAGCATCATTAAATCTATTAAAGAGATGGATGCTTCAGCAGAAGATAAAAAGAAATATTTAGGATTTATTCAAGATACTATTAGAAAAGAATATAACAAGGTATTGGAAAAGGAAATAACAAAGGCATTCATCCATTCATTCAGGGAACAAGCTGAAAGCCTATTTAATAATTATATAGATAATGCAGAAGCATTTGTAAATAAAACTAAGATAAAGGATACTTCAACTGGAGAAGAATTAAATCCTGATGAAGACTTCATGAGAAATATAGAAGAGCAGATAGGTGTATCTGAAGCATCTAGCAAGGGATTTAGGGCTGATGTTACATCTTATATGTTCTACTTAGTAAGAAATGGTATGAAGATAGATTATACTTCATATGAACCATTAAAAGAAGCTATTGAAAAGAAGCTTATGGCATCAGTAAAAGATTTGTCTAGAATAATAACTAAGACAAGAGTAAGAGATAAGGAGCAAAATGAAAAGTATGATGCTATGGTAGAAGAAATGAAGAACAATGGATATTGTCTACACTGTTGTGACGTCATATTAAAATATGCAGCAAACAATTTGTGGAAGGATTGATAAAAATGGCTATCTTTCGAGATAATAGTGAAAATCCAGTAGAACACGATAGAAGCATTGAAGATAGAAGACGGCATAGACAATTAGTTGAAAAATCTATCAAAGAAAATTTAGGGGATATCCTTTCTGAAGAAAGTATTGTAGGGGAAACGAAAAATAAAAAATTTAAGATTCCCATTAGAGGAATAAAGGAATATCAATTTGTATTTGGAAATAACAATAAAGGTGTTGCTACTGGTACAGGAGAAGAAAAAAGAGGAGACAAGATAGGTTCTGCAGAAAGCATTGGAAAGAAAGGTAATAAAGGCGCTGGAAATAGTGAAGGTGATGATGTTTATGAAACAGAAATTACCTTAGAAGAATTAATGGACTATATAGTTGAGGATTTGGAACTTCCAAATTTGGATAGAAAGAAATATTCACAAATCCTTTCAGAAAGTGCCAGCAGAAAAAGAGGTTATGCAAGACATGGAATTAACCCAAGACTTGCTAAGAAGAAGACAGTTATAGCTAAAACAGCTAGAAAGCAAGGGAAAAAGAGAGCATTAGCTGAAGCAGGATTAGATCAGGAAATAGAGAGATTTCCATTTAGAGAAGATGACCTTAGATATTATAGAGTAAAAATGAAACCAAAAAAAGAAAGCAATGCTGTTATGATATTTATCATGGATGTATCAGGATCTATGGATAGTACTAAAAAATATCTAGCAAGGTCATTTTTCTTTGTGTTATCTAGGTTTATCAAGAGAAAATATAATAATATAGCTTTTGAATTTGTATCTCATACAACAATAGCAAAGCTGGTAAATGAATATGAATTTTTCCATAAAGCTGAATCAGGTGGGACATATATATCCAGTGGTCTTAATGTAGCTTTAGATTTAATTAAGGAAAAATATCCACCAGAAATGTGGAATATATATCCTGTATATGCTAGTGATGGTGATAATTGGTCAGAAGATAATGAAAGGGCAATAACAGCTTTGAAGGAGCTTTGTGAAGTAAGTAATATGGTGGGATACGCCGAGTTACTTCCTTCCACCTATTCAACTACAATGTATTACAGATTTAGTAAAGAAGTCACCAATAAGAACTTCATTTCTGTGGTGGTAAAGGAAAAGAAAAATTTATGGGATGCATTAAAATTGATGTTAAGTAAAGAGCTTAGGGAGGAGTAGCCATGGAATATACAGTGAGAGAATTGGAAAAATGGAATAAGATTATAGAACAAAAGGCTACGGAGCTTGGACTTGATTATTATCCTCAAGAATTTGAGATAATAGGATTTAATGAAATGATAGGATATGAAGCTTATGTTGGTATGCCTTCTAGATATCCTCACTGGAGTTATGGAAAGGCTTATGAAAAGAACAAGACTTTGTATTCATTTAATTTAACAGGTCTTCCTTATGAAATGGTTATAAACTCAGATCCATGTTTAGGCTATTTAATGAGGGAAAACACTTTGTTATTACAAATATTGACCATGGCTCATGTGTATGGCCATAATGACTTTTTTAAGAATAATAGATTATTTAGGGAAGGAACCAAAGCATATTATACAATTGAAATGTTTAAGCTTGATGCAGATATAATTAGAGATTATATTAATGATCCTAATATAGGGTATGCTAAGGTTGAAAAAATTCTTGATGCAGCTCATGCTTTAAGATTTCAAATACCAAGGGTAGTTGGTGTAAAGGAACTTACTCAGGAGCAAATTAAAAAAGCTTTAATTGATGAATATAATAGCAAACTAGAGAATAGAGGGCCTTTTGACGAAAAAGAGGAGATTACTCTTCCTAATTTAAATAAGATTCCTTTAGAGCCTTGTGATGATGTCATGGGCTTTATAATTAAATATTCTTCTCTAGAAGATTGGGAAAAGAATATTTTAAAGATAGTTAAGAGAGAAAGCCAATATTTCTTGCCACAAATAGAAACTAAGATAATGAATGAAGGATGGGCAAGCTATTGGCATTATACTATATTAAATGAGCTTAAACTAGAATCAGGGTTACACTTTGAGTTTATTAAGAGGCATAATGATGTTATAGCACCTATTTTAGGAGGATTAAATCCTTATTATATAGGCTTTAGAGTATTCCAAGACATCGAAAAGCGTTATGGAAGAGAAAAGATGTTTGAAGTGAGATATTTAGAGAGAGATAATTCTTTCTTAAGAAAATATTTGACACAAGAGTTATGTGAAGAGTTAAATTTATTCCAATATGCTAAGAAGAATTTTGAATTTGTGGTAGAAGAGGTATCAGATGAAGATGGATGGAAGAGTATAAGAGATACTTTATCAGATACTTGTGGAGTAGGAGGAATACCTTATATCAGAATAGTTGATTTAAATAGGAATGACGGAACTCTTACTTTGGAACATGTATATGATGGGCGAGAATTGGAACTATTATATGCAAAAGAAACTATAAAATACCTATTTGATTTATGGGGGCATAAGATAGTTTTAAAAACAAAAACAAAAGAAGGAAGACAAATAGAATTAATTTGTGATAATGAACGAAAGGTTATAGTAAATTAATAAGCAGGCTGTATCAAATATATTGATGCAGCCTGTTTTGCTATAGAGAAAAAGAAACTACCTAAATGTATTTGTATCGAAAATAAAATCAATGAATACCTTATTAATGAAGAATTTTTTGGGGAGAATTTTATGAATAGATATAGGGAAAGCAATAGCACCAGTGGAAAAGATGTAGGTAATATTATCAGTAGTAAAACATTAAAAGGTAGTGAAACAGAAAAAAATTTATATAAGACTTTTGCTGGTGAAAGTAGAGCTGTTGTAAAATATATGCTTTATGCTGAACAAGCTAAATCTGAATGTTATATGTGGCTTGGAGAGGTATTTGATAATACTGCATTAAATGAATTGGCTCATGCTAGGGTAGTTGTAAGGACATTCCTAAGAATTATCGGAACAACATTAGATAATTTAAAGGACTCTTTGGCAGGAGAAACAAATGAATATGAAAACTTATATAAAGAATTTCAAGAAACAGCTGAAAGAGAAGGATTTACACAGATAGCAAAATTTTATAAAGAGTTACGTGAAGTTGAAGAAAGCCATGCTAGGGCCTTTAAAGACTTTATAGATAAGTTGGAAGATGGCACTATGTTTGAAGGACCAGTGGAAAGTAAATGGTATTGTATGAATTGTGGATATATATATGAAGGATCTGAAGCACCAGCAGTATGTCCATTGTGTGGTTATCCAAGGGGATACTTCAAACAATATTGTGAAATAACAAATTTATAGGAGGAGCTAAATGATTATTTCCATGCCCAGTAGTTTTTTTGTACCAATAACCTATTCTATAGAATTAATTACAGATGAAAAATTTAAGGTTAGTGATGAATATAGAGGTAAAGATAATTTTAATATATATAAGATACTTGATGAGGAGTATGCAGACAGCAAAATAAAGTCAGATTAGATTATTTGTTTAATAGGGAGAGGGTTAAATGAAATATAAGGAAATGATGAAGAATTATTACGGAGAAGTATATAATATTTCTGAATTGTTAAAAAAGGTAACTGATTCATATCGATTGCTTATTGCTGGTGCAGCAGAATTAAATAATATTCCTGAGGCTAAATCCAGTTATGTTAAAGATGCTGTAAAGAGGGCAGATAGATTAGGAGAAACTATAGATCATTTAATCACTCTTCTTGATAAATGTGGGGAATCCTATTTCCAATATTGTTCGGTTTTGGGTAATTACATTATGAATAAAAGTACTCAAAAGGATATTTTAACTGAAATAGATCAGGAGCTGATATATGATAATTCTTCAAATTTAGGACAAGCTAAAAAGAGAGAGGATGATGATTAACCGGTAAATAAAAATAAATTATATTTAAATAAAAAAAAGAATTCAAATTACTGAATTCTTTTTTATATTAATTATGTTTTAAAATTAAAATTTCTTTAATTTCAAAGTACTTACCATTAAATATGAACCAATAAGCATCAATATAACTGGTAATGTTGGTGCAATAGTAAATTTAAATGATAATAACGCAAAAATAGCTATAAAACATCCTACAACAGTAATTGGAACTCCTGTAAACACTCCATCAAAAGAAGCGGTATTATATCTAGCTAATCTGTACGCACCACATATTGGGAAAAGTAATAAAATAATAATTCCTATAATTCCGAAAGGTCCATATGATTTTAATTCAAATAATAAAAATATAAGAATTGATGGTGCTACACCAAAGGATACTAAATCTGCTAGGGAATCCAATTCTTTTCCTAAATCACTGCTTACTTGTAGAAAACGAGCGATTCTTCCATCATATCTATCAACTAAAGCAGCAGCAATAATAAAAATACTAGCAAGGCCATAATTTCCGTTATGGGTTTCTAAAATTGATAATATTCCGAAAGATAGATTAATAAAGGTAAATATATTAGGAATACAGCTTTTTCTCATTTTAATCACTCCTAAATAATTTCTATGTTAAAACATAATTATAGCATAAAAGTATTAACAAATTAATACCCAATATAGATATATAATAAAATATCATTTGTGAAAAAAATATGTTTACAGGTTGTTTATTTTACAAGTATAGAAATCATGATATAATTTAAAAATAATGGTAGTAGGAGAGATAGTGTTATGAAAGTAAAGTTTATTTATAATCCATATTCAGGTGAAAATCTTATATTATCAAAATTAGACAAGGTTATAAGTCTTCATCAAGAAGCTGGATATACTATAGTTCCATATAGAATTACAGCTGGAGAAGATGTAGGTGTGGCCTTAAATGATATAAAGGATGGAAATTACAAATACATATTAATAGCTGGTGGAGATGGTACTGTTGATTCAGTTGTAAATGCTATGGCAAAAAGTGGCATATCATTACCCATAGGTATATTACCGGTTGGAACAGCTAATGACTTTTCTAAGTTTTTAGGTATGCCTTCTGATGTAGAAGAAGCCTGCAAACAGATTTTATCTTCAGAAGTTAAATCAGTAGATTTAGGGAGCATTAATGATAAGTATTTTGTAAATGTTGCTAGTACAGGACTATTTACTGATGTTTCTCAAAAAACAGATGTGAATTTAAAAAATACTATAGGTAAATTGGCATATTATTTAAAGGGATTAGAAGAATTGCCTAATTTTAGAAAGCTTCATGTAAATATTCTATCAAAGGAAGTGGAATTTGATGGAGAAATGTATTTATTATTGGTCTTCAATGGAGCTACAGCTGGAAACTTTAACCTAGCTACTAGAGCAGATGCTTGTGATGGATTATTAGATATTATTATGTTTAAGGCAGTACAGATATACGAGCTTTTACCTTTATTTATTAAAGTTCTTAAAGGAGAACATTTAGATTCAAATAAAGTTTTATATTTCAAGACAGATTACTTAAAGGTTGAATGTCATGAAGATATAGTTACTGATATTGATGGTGAAAAGGGACCAGATTTCCCATTAGAAATTAAGTGTATAAAAGGTGGATTGAAAATTTTAGGTGCTAAGTAATTATATGTAGAATAAAATATAAAAAAAAATAATAGTTATAAATAACAGTAATTATGGAAGGGAATAAATGTGAAGGTTTTTTATTATTTATGTCTTTTGTTATTTATAATTACTATAATATTTTATTTAATTATGAAAGCAAGAAAAAGATGTCCAGTTAAGATTAGGAAATACTATATTATTACCTTAATAATTTTATTAGTGAGAAACGTTACGTTACTATTGTTATCTTTAATTGAAAATCAGGAGATAATGTATTTTTTAAAGCCAATGTCAATGATGGATATTATAGCAATTCCATTATTGGCTATGGGAGCATTGTATATTTTTTTAAGAAATGAAAGTATAAGGTTTGATTATCATTTTATTTTTATGATATCAATGATAGGGGTATATTGCTTGTTAATTTCTTTTTATAGATTGAAGAGCCATATAGATACTGAATTTGGCTATGTAGTGATTTTTAAAGATACAATAATTCCAAGCCTTATATATTTGATTGTTATGGCTATGGTTACAGTGATATCTTTAATAAATATAGATAAGCCATACAGTAATACTTTAGGTATGAAACTTTTGACTTTTTCAACGGTAGTGTTTGTTATAGAATATATATTATTTTTAGGGGGAATAAAAATATTTCCGTATCCTTTTATTGGTGAAATTAGCGTATTGATAGTGGTGCTGCAATCTATAGACACCTTTAAATAGTTAAGCTATCATGAATAATTTTTCATAAGTAAAGAGGAAAAAATAGTTGCCTTTTAAAACTAGTGTAATATAATATAAGTATAAGAAAATGCCCTGTTATGGGCTTTTTTGATGTGTATAAAACTGAATTTTTAAATAATGGTGGTGAATTTAAATGGAGGGTGTCCCTCAGAGGAATAATTTTAAAAAATTGAATATAGATTATTAGAGGGAATGCTATTTATTAAATAAGCTCCTCTGATAATATAGGAGGAAGCTTTATGAAGAAACTGTCAGTATTTTTATTTACAAATATTTTAGGTAAAAAAATATATGATGAATTTGATGATGTTTTAGGTGAGTTAAAGGATATCTACGTAACTACAGATGAAGGATATCCAAGAGTAATAGGCTATAAAGTTAAGAAGGATGGATCTACTTTTCACTATGAATTTAGAAGCATTAATTTTTATTCTTCTGATAATAAGGTGAAGATACTTACAAGAGGAAGTAAAGAAATTCTACCTAGAACGTATTCGTATTTATTATCTGAAAATTTATTAGATAAGAAAATAGTAGATATAAATGGAAAGCAAGTTGTAAGAGTTGATGATTTAAGACTTGCTGAAATTGCAGGAGAATATAGAGTAATAGCTGTTGAAACAGGACCATTAGCTAAATTTAGAAGAATGGGATGCCAAGGTATAGGGAAATTTATTTATAAAGTTATCAATAAAGATTACGAAGATAGAGTCCTTATGTGGGATGATGTTGAGTCATTGGAAATGATAAATAATAATTTAAAGATATCAGTTCCTTACAAGAAGTTATCAACGCTACATCCAGCAGATTTAGCAGATATTTTAGAAGAGCTTGATGATAGTTCAAGAAAGCTTGTATTTGAATCATTGGATGAAGATCTTGCAGCAGATACCTTAGAGGAAATCGAGCCAGAATATAAAGGGAGCATAATCAAAGAGCTTAGTGAAGAAAAGGCGGCAGAAGTTCTTGAAAATATGCCTAATGATGAAATAGCAGATATCTTAGATGATTTAAATGATGATGAAAGAGAAAAGATATTAGTTAATCTGGAAAGCGAGGATGCTAAGGAAGTTAAGGAACTTTTACAATATGAAGATGAAACTGTAGGAAGTATTATGAGTAAAGATTTTATATCTTTCAATTTAGATATAACTATAGGTGAAATAATAGAAATATTAAGAGAAACAGAATATGAAGATGATGAATTTAATAGCATATTCATCAAAGGTGAAAAAGAAGAAGTCATAGGAGTTGTCTCATTAAAGGACTTAATTTTAAATAAGCCTGATGTGAAGGTTAAAGAAATTATGAATGAAAAGACTAATTCGCTAAGATATGACTTAGATATAGATGAAGCCATAGAAAAATGTGCAAAATATGATTTAATGTCCATACCGGTGGTAGATGAAAATGAAATGCTTATAGGTGTTGTAAATACTCATGATTTAATTGATGAGATATTATACCCTATTTGGAAGAGAAAAAATAAATAGATTTCATTGACATTTAAAAGTAAAATCATATAATAATATATAAAGGATAGTTAAATAGTCGGAATTAAAACGATGAAGAAGGAAAGTAATATAAATGATGGTTTAAGAGAGAAGAGGATGGTGTAATCTCTTCACCTATATTTTATATGAAGTGCACTTTGGAGTTTAAATCTGAAATAACAGTAAGATTCTACGGGAATCGCCCGTTATAGCGAAAGGGTATTATCTGTACCTGTATTTGAGTTGGGATTTATTGATTTAAAATCCAATTAGAGTGGAACCGCGAGTATTAATTCGTCTCTAAATTTTAGAGACGAATTTTTTTATATATTAAAGGAGGAAATGGTATGATTTATAACAATGTTTTGGAACTAATAGGAAAGACACCAGTGCTAAAATTAAATAATTTCAATTTAGAAAATGCAGCGGAAGTATTTGTGAAATTAGAAAAGTATAATCCAGGTGGAAGTGTTAAAGATAGAGCAGCACTTGGAATGATTGAAGCAGCAGAGAGAGATGGGTTATTAAAAGAAGGATCAGTAATAGTGGAGCCTACAAGTGGTAATACAGGTATAGCACTAGCTATGATTGGTAAGTTAAAGGGATACAAGGTAATAATCGTTATGCCAGATACAATGAGCAAGGAAAGAAGAGATTTAATAACTGCTTATGGTGCTGAATTAGTGCTTACTGAAGGTATAAAGGGAATGAAGGGTGCCATTGAAAAAGCAGAAGAAATGGTAGAAAAACACGGATACTTTATGCCACAGCAATTTGAGAATTTTGCTAATTCATTAAAGCATTATGAAACAACAGCAAATGAAATATATGAAGATATAAAGGATTTAGATGTATTTGTAGCAGGTGTAGGAACAGGCGGAACTGTATCTGGTATAGCAAAGAGATTAAAAGAATTAAATCCTAATGTGAAAGTAGTGGCAGTAGAACCAAAAAGTTCACCGGTTATATCAGGAGGGAATCCAGGAGCACATAAAATACAGGGTATTGGAGCAGGCTTTATACCAGGGATTTATGAAGGAAAATATGTTGATGAAGTAATGACTGTGGATGATAATGATGCCATAAGGACTGCTGTAGAATTTGCAGAAAAAGAAAGTGTATTAATTGGTATATCATCTGGAGCTGCAGTATATGCAGCTATTGAAATAGCTAAAACAATAGGTGCAGGTAAAAAGGTACTAGCTATTGCACCAGATGGAGGAGAAAAATATATATCAATGGGAATATACGGGGAAATGATAAAATAAGCAGCATAAACTTCTAAAAAGGAGAAGAAGAAATGTTTGATAATTTAAAGTATGATTTAAGCAGGATTATGGAAAATGATCCTGCTGCCAGAAGTAAGATAGAAGTTTTTTTAGTATATCCTTCAGTTCATGCATTAATTGCTTATAGAATTGCACATTTTTTATATAATAAAAAAATATTTTTACTGGCTAGAATAATATCTCAGCTAGCAAGATTCTTTACAGGAATTGAAATACATCCTGGAGCAACTATTGGAAAAGGTCTTTTTATAGATCATGGAATGGGTGTTGTTATTGGAGAAACTACAGAAATTGGTGATGATGTAACTTTATATCATGGAGTTACCTTAGGTGGTACTGGTAAAGATAAAGGTAAAAGACATCCAACTGTAGGAAATAAAGTTGTAATAGGTGCAGGAGCGAAGGTACTAGGGCCTATCAATATAGGAGATAATAGTAAGATAGGCTCTAACTCGGTGGTTTTAAAAGATGTTCCATCAGGCGCTACTGCGGTAGGTATTCCAGCTAGAAATATTGTAAGAGTTAGTGAAAATCATGCAATTATAGATATATGCCAAGGGCAGGGAATAAAAAGAAAAATATACAATGATATGGTGATTTGACATGATAAAGGATAAAATTATAGAATACTGCAATTCTTTAGGATTAGATACAATTGGCTTTATACCATGCAGGAAATTTGAAGAATTGGTAGAATTTTATAAATATAGGAAAGAAAATAATTTAGAAAATGAATTTGAAGAAAAGGAAATTGAAAAGAGGATAAATCCTAGAATTTATATGAAAGATGGGAAAACTATAATATCTATAGCTTTCCCTTATTATCATGAAGATAGCTGTGAAAAGCATAATGGTTTTTCTATCTACACTAAAAGAGGAGACTATCATAGAGTAGTGAAAGGATATTTAGATAAAATATGTAATTACTTAAACTCTTTAGGATGGGAAGCAGCATCTTTTGTGGATAGTAATTATTTGCCAGAAAGATATATAGCATACTTAGCAGGTATAGGATTTATTGGTAGAAATAATATGATAATCACTGAGAAATATGGTTCATATGTGTTTTTAGGGGAAATAATAACTAATGCCCCAATAGAATGCAATGAAGTTAGAAGCATTCAAGATATATTGAAATTTGATGAATGTAATCAGTGTGATATATGCATAAAAGAATGCCCTACAAAGTCTATAAATAAGAGTAGGGTTAATCCTAATATATGTCTTTCATACATTACTCAAAAAAAAGATATAAATGATAAAGAAATTAAACTTTTAAAAGGTAATGTATTTGGCTGTGATTTTTGTCAGCTTAAATGTCCATACAACCAATCTGTAAGGATTAATGTCTTAGAAGAATTTAAGACGTTAGAATATATGAATGATGAAACATATATATATGCCAATATGGATAATAAAGTGTTTAAAGAAAAGATTGCTAAAACTTCTTGTGGGTGGCGTGGGAAGAACGTCATAAGAAGGAATGCAATAATTAAGATGCATAATGAAAATTATGATATTGAAGAGTTTAAGGGTGAATCTCCATATATAAATAATTATATTGAGATGTTAAAAGAGAAGAAAAAATAATGGGAGGTGGCTTTTTTGTTATCTAGTAGTTTTATAAAATTAATGGAAGTATTACCTAAACCACTAGTGATGAAGTTAGCTAAAATGAAAGTTAATGGTTATATGAGGAAGTATGCAAAAATAAATGTTAAAGGATTAGAAAATATAGATAAGATATCAGGGCCAAAGATATTTGTATGTAATCATTTGAGTAACTCAGATGGATTAGTTTTAAATGAGGTTTTAAAAAGGTATGATCCAACTTTTGTGGCGGGGGTAAAACTTAGCAATAATCCAATTACAAGTATTGGTTCAATGGTAGTAAAGAAGATATCCATAAATCCAAATACTGTAGATAAGGATGCTATTATTAAAATGGTGGATATACTGAAGAGTGGTAATAATTTAATGATTTTTCCAGAAGGAACAAGAAGTAGACAGGGAAAAATGTTGGAAGGAAAAAAAGGTGTACTGTTGGTAGCAAAGATGAGTAAAGCTACCATAATACCAATTTCAATGTGGGGAACAGAGAAAATGCTTCCTGTAAATAAAGATGATAATATGGCAACAGAAGAGTGGAATTTTTCTGATGTTAATGTAGTTATCAATAAAGCAGTTGAAATTCCGAAAAAAGAGAAAAATGAATTAAAGCACGATTATGATGATAGATGTATGAATATAATTATGAAATCAATAGCAAATAGTCTTCCAAATAAATATAGAGGAGTATATGAATAGGAGGGTTTTAAAATGAAACAAAGGACAAAATTTATTTTAGAAAAGCTTAAGGAAATGTATCCAGATGCAAAATGTGAATTGAATTATGAAACGCCATTTCAATTATTAGTGGCAACAATATTATCAGCACAGACTACTGATAAAAAAGTAAATGAAGTTACTGAGAAGTTGTTTAAGAGATATCCAGATGTAGATGCGTTTCTTACTATGTCTATTAATGAATTAGAGGAGCATATAAAACAAATTGGTTTATATAGAAATAAGGCAAAAAACTTAATGATTATGTGTAATCAGCTTAAAGATAAATACAATGGAGAAGTGCCTGATACCATGGAAGAGCTTGTGACACTGGCTGGTGCAGGAAGAAAGACAGCTAATGTGGTTTTATCAAATGCTTTTAATGTGCCATCAATTGCAGTAGATACACATGTTTTTAGAGTGGCAAATAGGCTTGCTTTAGCAGATTCAGATGATGTTTTGGAAGTTGAAAAACAATTGCAAAAAGAGCTTCCTAAAAAGGAGTGGAGCCTTACACATCATTTACTTATCTTCCACGGTAGAAGATGCTGCACGGCTAGAAATCCTAAATGTGATGAATGTCCATTTACATCTAGATGTAGATATTATAAAGAAAATAAAAAGAAATTAAAGTAAATTAAAAAACTCTATATCTTTGTATAATAGAGTTTTATATTTATGTAAACTTCTAATTAGATATAGATAGTGATATAATTAATTAAGTCGCTTCGCTAGTTAAAATTAACTAGCTTATGAGCGTAGAAATATAAGCGTTTAACTAGTCACTTGTGACGACTTAATTAAGTTCATAAGCGAAGCAACATGAACTGGTTAATTGAATTACGGTCATTTATGGCGACTTAATTAAGTGCATTAGTGAAACGATATGCACTGTTTAACTTTATAGCATGGAGGTAGTTTTGATGAAGGTTGGAGTAATCATGGGGGGGATATCCTCAGAAAGAGAAATTTCTTTAAATAGTGGAAATTCAATTATGGAAAATATAGATAAAAATAAGTATGATGTAGTACCAGTAGTTATTGATGAAAAGGCAGATATAATAAATAAAGTAAAGGACTTGGATTTTGCTCTATTAGCATTACATGGTAAGTTTGGTGAAGATGGAACAGTTCAGTCAGTATTACAGACTTTAGATATACCATATTCAGGATGTGGTCCGTTAAGTTCAGCTTTATGTATGGATAAGGACTTAACCAAGGTAGTTTTAGCAGCTAATGGCATAAGAACTGCAAAATGGCTTAATGTAAAGTCAGTAGAGGAAATAGATTATGAGGCAATAGAAAAAATGGGGTATCCTGTCTTTATAAAGCCAACTAATGGTGGTTCAAGCGTTGCTACTTTTAAGGTATATGATAAGGAAAAAGTACAAGAAGCTGTAGAAGAGGGATTAAAATGGGATACAGAAGTAATGATAGAAGAATTTGTTGATGGTGATGAAATTACTTGTCCGGTATTTGATAATAAGCTTTTCCCGATTATAGCTATCAAGCCAAAAAGCGATTTCTTTGATTACACACAAAAATATTCAGCTGGCGGAGCAGATGAAGTGATTGTAGAGCTTGAAGAAAATTTACACAAAGAAGTTGAAGTAATGGCATTAAAGACTTATAAAGCACTTAAGTGTGAAGTTTATTCTAGAATAGATATGATAGTTAACAAGGAAGGAATCCCTTATATATTAGAGGTGAATACACTTCCAGGAATGACAGCTGCAAGTCTTTTCCCTAAGAGTGCAAAAGGACAAGGATATAGCTATTCAGAGTTCTTAGATTTGATAATAGAAACATCTTTAAAGGTAAATAGAGCAGTTTAGAATGTTAAGATGTTAAGAAAGTTAAAAAGTTAAGGAAGTAGTTACAGTAAATAGTGTAACTGCTTTTTTGTTAAAACAGTATAGGTAGAGGATGGTTTTAAATTCCGTAATAATTGTTCTATGATTAGTAAGAAAAAAAGATTTTTATTTCCAATTAGGAAACTATTTCGAAAAATATTAATAAGCTATAAAGTAAGGAATTTTTATGTGCGGAGGAACTATGCAAAATAGAACTGACAAAAGTCTTTTTGGTATAGATATAAATGAGTATACTCAGGGAGTGGATTTTTCAGTTTTGGCAAGTACTGTAGATTTTTTATATCTAAGATCATCAGGATCAGCTTCAGGAAGATTTAGAACCGATAAAAAATTCATTGATTTTGCTTCCAAGGCAAGAAATTATGGTATTCCTGTAGGAGCATATCATTTTGCAGTGCCTAGCTATGATTTGAACACAGCTGATGCTCAATGTGATGGTTTTATTGATGTATTGCAGCAAGGGTTTGGTGAAGGTAATTATGGTGATTTATTTCCAGTAGTGGATGTAGAAACACCTACAGATAAGTCTATTTCTACCACAGCTTTGATCAATTGGATTGATAGATTTAGGAAAAGGTTTGAAAAGGCCACTAGAAGAAGGCTTATGCTTTATACAGGAGTGTTTTTTGTACAGTTGTATAATAATTTTTATATTGAAGGCAGAGGGTATCCTTTAAAAAATATGCCTCTTTGGATAGCTTTATATACTTCTATACCTGGAAATCCACAAATACCACCAGATGTAGGAGGGTGGACTAGATGGAGAATATGGCAATATAGTGAAAGTGCAACAGTGGCAGGAGTAAGTAATAAAGTTGATGCCAATTGGGGACCTAATAACATAGACTTATTAACACAACCAGATATAGTTAAGGGATTACAGGCAAGCAGAAAAGGTAATGTAATAAATATTAGTTGGAATAAAAATTCAGATATTGATTTACTAGGTTATAATATATTTGCCAATGGCTATTGGATAGGTACAGTAGATGCTAATGATACTAATTTTTCAATTGGCATAAATGAGCTACCGTTCACAGCAAAAGGTAGTATTAATATATCTATAGAAGCATTTGATCAAGATGGTGAGGTTTCTCCTAAAAGAGCCACTGTGAAAGTTTAATATGTAATAAAAACCATCTGCTTCAGGTGGTTTTTATTATGCGTTAAGTATTAGGTAATAATTAAAATTATAATATCTTTTCTTCATGCTGAATTTGCGCAATATTATGGAAAGTTTTCATTCTTGTTTTAGATAAAATAATATAATATAATATTAAAAGTACTATAAAAAATACACTTTTATAGTGCTTTTAATATCGAAGAATGGGGGAGGTATATTGTTTGCAAGAGAATAATATAGAATCTAAAGAGCAAAGTAAATTTAGTGAATTTATAACTGATAAAAAGAAAATTATAATTTGTACTGCTTCCGTATTAGTAATAGTTTTAGCAGCAACTATGGGTTATATGTTTAGTGTAAAAGATAAAGTTGCTTCTTGGAATAATAAGATTTATTCAGGTATAAGTATTTATGGTGTAGATTTATCAGGACAAACAGCTGAAGAAGCTAAAACTACTTTAGAATCACAATTAATAACTAAAATTAATAATAAAATAATAAATGTTAATGTAGGAGAACAGAATTTCCAATTAAGCTATAATGACATAAATTCATTGATAGATGTTGATGCAACTGTTGAGGAAGCATTAGCTTATGGAAAAGATGCTAGTTTATTTGAAAAAAATTCAATGATTAAAAAAGGTGTAAATCATGAAATGGAGACAGTATTGGTTTATGATGAAAATAAAATTATTGAATTTGCTAACCATATAAATGATGCAGTAAAGGTTGAACCAATAGATGCTGCTATAAGTATTAGTGCAGGTGCTATTTCAATTACAAATGAAACTATAGGTAAGAAGATAAATGTGGAAGAACTAGTGGACAAAATAAAAGAAAGCATTTCACCAGAGGAGTCTGAAGAAGTTATAGTTGTTGAACTTGAGGATAGTGTACCAAGAGTTACAGCAGCAGAATTACAAAAAATTGATGGAATATTATCAAGTTTTTCTGGTAGTTATGTAAATAGTGCAGCTGGTAGAGTTACTAATATGAAAATAGCTACAAATTCAGTTAATGGAACACTTTTAATGCCAGGTGATGAATTTAGCTACAATAAGGCTATAGGAGAAACTACAGCAGAGAATGGATATCAACAAGCTGGTGCTTATGTTTCAGGTGAAGTAGTACAAGAATATGGTGGAGGAGTATGTCATATTTCTACTACATTATATAGAGCTGTTATGAGAGCTAATTTAAAATCTTCACTAAGATATAACCATTCAATGATGGTAAGTTATGCTGAGCCAAGCTTAGATGCCACTGTTTATGAAGGAGACATAGATTATAGATTTGTTAATACATATGATTTCCCTATATATATTGAAGGGTATATGACTTCAAATAGTATAGTATTTAATATTTACGGAAATAAAGAAGGTTTTGGAACTAATACTTATGATTTAGTAAATGAAGTTATAGAAAAGATAGATTATACTACAGAATATGTTAATGATGCTACACTTGCAGAAGGAAGTAAAGTTACAACTGTAAATGGTATGCCTGGGTATAGATCACAAGCATATTTAGTTACTTATTCAAATGGTGTTGAAGTATCAAGAGAATTTATTTCATCAGATTATTATGCACCAATGAATACTGTAGTAAAAGTGGGAACTAAAAAAGCAAATACTACAACAACAGAATCAAATAATAATTCAGCATCAACTGAATCTATAAATAATAACACTAATAATAGCCAAGCTAATGGTGGAAATGAATCTAGTGAAAATAGTGGGAATAACCAAACAAACACTACAGAAAATCAAAATAATTAATTAAGTTTTATTCAAAAGAAGTATAATATTAAATTGTTATGCTTCTTTTTCTTTAGTATTAATATAATAAGGGCTTAAAATATATATGGAATAAATTTAATTAAAATTAACATTCTGTAAAATGCTTTGACTAATAAATAATCATATAGTATTATAAAATTTATAGATATATACATATATTAAAGTAAGAGACTTTCATTTTACTTTTTGGAGGGTGAATTCATTGAATTTAAATATAGTTTTATATAAACCAGAAATACCACAAAATACCGGAAATATCGCTAGAACTTGTGTCTTAACAGATTCTGTTTTGCATTTAATAAAGCCTTTAGGATTTAGTATAGATGATAAGGCTGTTAAAAGGTCTGGATTAGATTACTGGAAAGACTTAAAGCTTGAAGTACACGAATCTTATGAAGATTTTATGGCTAAGTATGGAGATCAAAGAATATTCCTAGCTACAACTCATGGAGGAAAATTCTATAGCGAAGAAAGCTATGAGCCAGGAGATTTTATTATGTTTGGAAGAGAATCAAGTGGAGTTCCAGAAGAAGTACATAACGCTCACAAAGGTATAAGAATACCTATGATAAAGACAAGTACAAGAAGTTTAAATTTATCAAATACAGTGTGTGCAATAGCTTATGAAGCGTTAAGACAAATGGATTTTCCAAATATGAAATAAGAAATGGGGGTACTTTTCATGGAAAAAATAAAAATTATAACAGATAGTACTTTAGATTTACCGGCAGAGCTTATAAGAGAAAAAAACATTGAAGTATTACCGTTGTTAATAAACTTTGGAGAAGAAAGTTATTTAGATGGTGTAGAGATTACTACGAAAGAAATGATTGATAAAATTAATGCTACAGGTGTTTTGCCTACAACAGCTCAAGTAACTCCTAATAGATTTGAAGAAACTTTTAAAAAGTATTTAGATGAGGGATATAAAATTGTAGCATTAACATTATCTTCAGATATGAGTGGAACATATCAATCAGCATGTATAGCAAAAGATATGTTAGAAAGTGATGATATTGTTGTAATTGATTCAAGAAATGTTACATCTGGATTAGGACTATTAGTACTAAAAGCTTGCCAGTTTAGAGATAAGGGATTAGGAATAAAAGAAATTGAAGAAGAAATTCTTAAGGCAATACCTAAGGTTAAAAGCTCATTAAATTTTGAGTCATTAGAAAATCTTGTTAGAGGTGGAAGATTATCAAAAACTGCAGGAACAATTGGTAGTGTGTTAGGATTAAGGCTAATCTTAGAAGTAAAAGATGGTAAAATGTCTGTTAAAGATAAGGTTAGAGGAAGCAAAAAAGCTTTAAAGAAATTAATATCAGATTTTGAAAGCGTTGATGTTGATTTTGATTCACCAATAGTATTATTAGAACTTTTAAATGAAGATGTATATGAAGGATTAAAGATATACTTCCAAGAAAAAAATATAAATTATATAGATGCTAAGGTAGGATGTACAGTTGGTATTCACTCAGGAATTAAACCTTGTGGAATATTCTTCTTTGAAAAATAAAAAAAAGCCAGAAGGCTTTTTTTTATATTTTTTCTGAAAACGTATTCTAAAATTGTTTGGAGGTAAATATGAATTTTGATTTAGATGTAAGTTATAAACAACAGCAAAAGTTAGTTATGACACAGCAGATGAAAATATCAATAAATATATTGCAAGGATTTGATCCAGTAGGAATTGCAGCAAAAGATATAAAGCAGTGTTTAAAACTTCAAGTGAAGGACCTTCAATTTATAAATGAAAAGGAAAGAAAACATATTTATAAGATCATTGATAATTACATTTTAGATGTGGCAGAAGGAAAATTAGAAGAGTTATCTAGCAAGATGAAGATAGAAGAAGATGAGGTTAAGAGGTATATTGATATTATAAAAAAAATTAGAACCTAAGCCTTCAAGAGGTTTTTATATAGGTGATGAAATAAAGTATATAATTCCAGATGCTGAAATTAAAAAGGAAAATGGTCAGTATATAGTACTTATGAATGATGAAATATTACCAAAGATAAGTATAAATAAAGAGTTGATAGAAAGTATTGTATTAAAAGATAAAGAATCCGCAAGTTATATTCAAAAAAATATAATTAAAGCTGAAGTGTTAATAAAAAGTATTGAAGAAAGAAAGAAAACACTTTTGAGGATATTGGAAAAGATATTAATAAAACAAGAAAGTTTTTTTGAAAATGGAGAAAGTTATTTAAAACCTATGACTATAAAAGAAATATCTGAAGAAGTGCATCTTAGCGAATCTACTGTAAGCAGGGCAATAAAAGATAAGTATATAAAGACAAATTACGGAACTTTTAGAATTAAAGATTTATTTAAAATCGTGAAATATATCCATCAATCTGAAGAAAGAGCTGTTGGAGAGACATATGTTAAAAGGCTTATAAAGGAAATTATTGAAAAGGAAGACAAGACAAGCCCTGTATCAGATCAGGAGATAAGTGATAGATTACTAAAAAATACATTGCATATATCTAGAAGAACCGTGGCAAAATATAGAGAACAGATGGGGATTAGCTCTTCCAATAAAAGGAAGAAAAAATTACAAAATAAAAAAAATATATAAAATTTTACTATAAAGGGTTTAAAAATTCTAAAATCTGTTTTATAATAATACGTGCGGGACACAAAAAGTTACAAGTGGGACGCTTTTAGACCAAAAGGAGGGTTAGAAGTGCAGGAAATATTAGCGGTACAGAAGAAGATAGTTCCTGAATTGGTTGATGTCTTAGAAAAAAGATATAATATTCTAAGGACTATATATTTCAACCAGCCAATTGGTAGAAGGGTTTTAGCATCAGAACTTTCACTAGGTGAAAGAATTGTGCGTACTGAGATTAACTTTTTAAAGGAGCAGAACTTAATTGAGATAAATACTCCTGGAATGTCTGTTACTGAAGAAGGAATAAGAGTAGTAGAACAATTAAAAGATTTTATGCACGAGATTAAAGGATTAAATGATGTTGAAAAATTCATTAAGAAATCTTTAGGTGTAAAAGATGTAATAATTGTTCCAGGAGATGTGGAAAGTAATCCGTATGTATTAAAAGAATTAGGAAAAGCAGCTTCTAATTATGTAAAAGATATTATCAAGGATAATAGTATAATAGCTATTACAGGTGGAAGTACAGTTAAAGAATTAGTTGAAGCTTTCCCTAAAATTAATAATGTGTCCAATGTTCTTGTTTTACCTGCAAGAGGAGGAATGGGGAGAAAAGTTGAGAGTCAAGCTAATACTTTGGCAGCTGCATTAGCTAAGAAAGTTAATGGAAATTATAAACTACTTCATATTCCGGAAAATGTCAGTTTAGAAGTTTTAGATGGGCTTTTAAAAGAGAAGCAAATCAAAGAGGTTATAGACTCTATTCGTAAGGCTGATATACTTATATATGGTATAGGAAATGCTATTCATATGGCAGGCAAAAGAGGAGCATCTGAAGAATTTATTGCAGAGCTTAATAGAAATGGTGCTGTAGGTGAAGCGTATGGGTGTTATTTTGATAAAAATTCAAAAGTTGTATCTGAAAATACCACTATTGGTATAAAAATAAATGATGCAAAAAAAATTAATACGCATATTGCTGTAGCAGCTGGAAAAAATAAAGTAGAAGCTATAATAGCAGCTGAAATGAATGACAGTAATGCTGTGATTGTAACTGATGAAGCAGCAGCTACTAAGATAGTGGAACTGATGAAAGCTCAAAATTAAAGTTGTTTTAAAATTTTTATTTTAAATATATTATATTTATTATTTAGGAGGTAATTGTAATGGTAAGAGTTGCAATTAATGGTTTTGGACGTATAGGACGTCTTGCATTTAGACAAATGTTTGGAGCAGAAGGGTATGAAATAGTTGCTATCAACGATTTAACAAGCCCATCAATGTTAGCTCATTTATTAAAATACGATTCAGCACAAGGAAGATACGCTTTATGTGACAAAGTTGTTGCTGGAGAGAATTCTATCACTGTTGATGGAAAAGAAATCAGAATTTACGCTGAAGCTGACGCTTCTAAATTACCATGGGGAGAAATTGGTGTTGACGTAGTATTAGAATGTACTGGATTCTACGTATCAAAAGCTAAATCTCAAGCTCACATTGATGCAGGTGCTAAGAAAGTTGTTATATCAGCTCCAGCTGGAAACGACCTTCCAACAGTTGTATTCAACGTAAACCAAGACATATTAACAGCTGAAGATAACATAATATCTGCTGCATCTTGTACTACAAACTGTTTAGCTCCAATGGCTAAAGCTTTAAATGACTTTGCACCAATCCAATCTGGTATAATGTCAACAATCCACGCTTACACTGGAGATCAAATGGTATTAGATGGACCACACAGAAAAGGTGACTTCAGAAGAGCTAGAGCTGCTGCAGCTAACATCGTTCCTAACTCAACAGGAGCTGCTAAAGCTATAGGATTAGTTATCCCAGAATTAAACGGAAAATTAATCGGTTCTGCACAAAGAGTACCAGTTCCAACTGGATCAACTACAATCTTAACTGCAGTAGTTAAAGGTGAAAACGTAACTAAAGAAGCTATAAACGCTGCTATGAAAGCTGCTTCTAACGAATCATTCGGTTACACAGAAGAAGAATTAGTTTCTTCAGACATCGTAGGAATCACTTACGGTTCATTATTCGATGCAACTCAAACTATGGTATCTGAAATCGGAGAAGGATTATACCAAGTTCAAGTTGTTTCATGGTATGACAACGAAAACTCATACACTAGCCAAATGGTTAGAACTATTAAATACTTCGCTGAATTAGCTTAATTTTAATAGTAAATTAAATACGGATATAGATGCTTATAAAAGCACTCTTATAAGATCCTAAAACGGGTCCGGTCTCTAAGGCATACTTATAAGACCGGGCCTATTTTAAAATTATTGATGAAAATATGAATAAATTATGAGGTGAAAAGAATGAGCTTTAATAAAAAAACAATTGAAGATGTTCAAGTTAATGGTAAAAGAGTTTTAGTAAGATGTGATTTCAATGTACCACTAAAAGATGGTGTTATCACAGATGAAAATAGATTAGTAGGAGCTCTTCCAACAATCAAATACTTAGTAGAAAATGGAGCTAAAGTTATACTTTGCTCACACTTAGGAAAAGATGCTTCTAAGACATTAGCACCAGTTGCTGTAAGATTAAGCGAAATGTTAGGTAAAGAAGTAGTTTTCGCTAGAGACGAAGAAGTAGTTGGAGAAAACGCTAGAAAAGCTGTTGCTGATATGAAAGACGGAGACGTTGTATTATTAGAAAACACTAGATGTAGAAAAGAAGAAACTAAGAACGGTGAAGAATTATCTAAGGAATTAGCTAGTCTTTGCGATATCTACGTTAACGATGCATTCGGAACTGCACATAGAGCTCACTCTTCAACTGAAGGTGTAACAAAATTCGTTGATACAGCTGTATGTGGATACTTAATCCAAAAAGAATTAAAATTCTTAGGAGAAGCTGTAAACAATCCAGTTAGACCATTCGTAGCTATATTAGGTGGATCTAAAGTTTCTGATAAGATTGCTGTTATCAACAACCTTTTAGAAAAAGTTAACACAATAATCATCGGTGGAGGAATGGCTTACACATTCTTAAAAGCTCAAGGATATGAAATAGGAACTTCTTTATGTGAAGATGATAGATTAGACTACGCTAAAGAAATGATAGCTAAAGCTGAAGCTAACGGAGTTAGATTCTTATTACCAGTAGACCACAGAATAGCATCTGAATTCAAAGATGTTGAAGCTACTGTAACAGAAGATCAAAACATACCAGCTGGATTCATGGGATTAGATATCGGACCTAAGACAGAAGCTTTATATGCTGATGCAATCAAAGATGCTAAGACAGTAATCTGGAACGGACCAATGGGAGTATTCGAATTTGAAAACTTCAACAAAGGAACAATTGCAGTTGCTAAAGCTATGGCAGATGCAGATGCTACAACAGTTATCGGTGGAGGAGACTCAGCTGCTGCTGTTAACATCTTAGGATTTGGAGACAAGATGACTCACATCTCTACAGGTGGTGGAGCTTCACTTGAATTCTTAGAAGGTAAAACTTTACCAGGAATAGCTGCTTTAAACGATAAATAATCGTTTAAAATTATAAATTATAAATTATGAATGATGAATGATGAATTTAGGAATAAACTCCTTAAAGGAGTTTAGAAATAGAACTTTATTTCAAAAATTCTCTAAGAATTTTATCCTTAATTCATCATTCGTAATTCTTCATTCATAATTAAAATTTTAAAAAATTTTATGAGGTGAATATAATGAGAAAAGCAATAATCGCTGGAAACTGGAAAATGCACTATACTCCAGAAGAAGCTGTTAAATTAGTAAACGAATTAAAACCATTAGTAAAGGATGCTACTTGTGATGTAGTAGTTTGTCCTACTTTTGTATGCTTAGATGCAGTATTAAAAGCTGTTGAAGGGTCAAACATTAAAGTTGCTGCACAAAACATGCACTTTGAAGAAAAAGGAGCTTTCACAGGAGAAATCGCTCCAGGTATGTTAGAAGCTATGGGAGTTAGCTATGTTGTTTTAGGACACAGTGAAAGAAGAGAATACTTCAATGAAACTGATGAAGCTTTAAATAAAAAAGTTAAAGCTGCATTTGCTCACAACTTAACTCCAATCCTTTGCTGTGGAGAAACTTTAGAAGAAAGAGAAAACGGAACAACTAACGATGTTGTTGGAGCTCAAATAAAAGCTGATTTAGAAGGTTTAGCACCAGAATTAGCAGAAAAAGTTGTTATAGCTTACGAACCAATCTGGGCTATAGGAACAGGTAAAACTGCTACTGATGAACAAGCTAACGAAACAATTATGGCAATCAGAAACATCTTAGCTGAAATGTTTGGAAAAGAAGTTGCTGATAAGATAAGAATCCAATACGGCGGATCAGTTAAGCCAGGAACAATCAAAGCTCAAATGGCTATGTCTGACATAGACGGTGCTTTAGTTGGTGGAGCTAGCTTAGTTGCTACTGATTTTGCACAAATAGTTAACTACTAATTAGAAAAAAAGGAGCCTTAGGGCTTCTTTTTTATGTTTTTAGAAGCATTTAAGGTATATGTAAGTTATAAGTGTATAAGAAAATTTTAATGAGGAAATATTAAAATTTTAGCTGATGAATAATATTTGTAGGCAAACCTTTACAAAAATAGCTATTTTATTGTTATACACGTATAATTATAGTATAATAAATGTGAATTAAATTAAAGATAATAAATATAAAGTAATTTATTGTTTTTAATCTATTTAAAGCATTAATTGATAAACTTTACAATAATTTGTGTTATTGTATAAAAAAATGATTTACGATATTTGGAGGGAATTATGGCTAAAAAACCAGTAATGTTAATGATATTAGACGGATTTGGAATAGCTCCAAAAGGCGATGGAAATGCTGTTGAAGCAGCAAAAAAAGAGAATTTTGACAAATTAGTTGCTAAATATCCACATAGTGAATTACAAGCAAGTGGAATGTCAGTGGGATTACCTGAAGGACAAATGGGGAACTCAGAAGTTGGACACTTAAATATAGGTGCAGGAAGAATTATATATCAAGAATTAACTAGAATAACTAAAGAAATTCAAGATGGTGGATTCTTTACAAATGAAGCTCTTTTAGCTGCAATGAATAATGCTAAGAAAAATAATGCAGCTTTACACTTAATGGGATTATTATCTGATGGTGGAGTTCATTCTCACATCGATCATTTAAAAGGTTTATTAAGATTAGCTAAAGAACAAGAAGTTCAAAATGTATATGTTCACTGCTTCATGGATGGTAGAGATGTTGCTCCAGGTTCAGGAATTGAATTTGTTAAAGATTTAGAAAGCTATATGGCTGAAATAGGTGTAGGACAAATAGCTACTTTATCAGGTAGATATTATGCTATGGATAGAGATAATAGATGGGAAAGAGTTGAACTTGCATATAATGCTATGGTTCTAGGAAAAGGTGAAAAAGCAGCTAGTGCTGTAGAAGCTTTAGAAGCATCTTACTATGACAATAAATCAGATGAATTCGTATTACCATGTGTTGTAAATGAAAATGGTAAAATTAAGAATGGAGATTCAGTAGTATTCTTCAACTTTAGACCAGATAGAGCTAGAGAAATAACTAGAGCTATCAACGATAAGGTATTTGATGGATTTAAGAGAGAAACATTAGATCTAGTATTTGTTACTATGACTCAATATGATAAGACATTAGAAGGTGTTGAAGTTGCTTACAGACCACAAGTAATTACAAACACTTTAGGTGAATATGTTGCAAGCAAGGGATTAAACCAATTAAGAATTGCTGAAACTGAAAAATATGCTCACGTAACATTCTTCTTCAACGGTGGTGTTGAAAAAGAAAATGAAGGTGAAGATAGAGCTTTAATTGCTTCTCCAAAGGTTGCTACTTATGATTTAAAACCTGAAATGAGTGCACCAGAAGTTACTGAAGAATTAATAGCAAGATTAGATTCAGGAAAATACGATATGGTTATCTTAAACTTTGCAAACCCAGATATGGTTGGACATACAGGAGTTTTAGAAGCTGCTAAGAAAGCTATTGAAGCAGTTGATACATGCTTAGGAAAAGTTGTAGATAAAGTATTAGAATTAGATGGTACTGTATTTATAACAGCTGACCACGGTAATGCTGAAGTTATGATTGATTACTCAAATGGTAAGCCATTCACAGCTCACACTACTGATCCAGTACCATTCGTATGGGTTTCAAACCATACTGAAGGTAAAACTTTAAAGAATGGTAAGTTAGCTGATATAGCTCCAACTATGTTAAATGTAATGGGACTAGAAGCTCCAGCTGAAATGACAGGAGAAAACTTAATAGTTTCTAAATAATAAAAAAATACCCTTTCGGGTATTTTTTTATTATAATAATGTTTGATAATCGAAATGTTTGACATTCTAAGATAGTACTAATATAATGACAATATATTAAATGTGAAAATATTTGGGAGGTTATAATGTCTATTAAGATAATAACAGATTCATCTTGTGATTTAGGAATTAATTTTATTGAAGAAAATAATATAGAACTTATTCCATTATTATTAAATTTAGATGGTGAAACTTTAAAGGATGATTTAGGTAAGAGTTTAGGATATAGAGAGTTTTATGAAAAATTAAGGGCAGGAAGTATGCCTAGTACTTCACAAATAAATATTTATACTTTTGAGGAAAAGTTTAAAGAGCTATTAGATAAAGGATATGAAATATTATATATAGGACTATCTTCTGCTTTAAGCGGAACCTTTAATAGTGCCAATATGGCTAGGAATAATATCTTGGAGGAAAATCCAAATGCTAAAATAGCTGTAGTTGATAGTATATCAGTGAGCATGGGCCTTGGAATGCTGATAAAAAAAGCTTGCAAGATGATAGAAGAAGGTAAGATGCTAGAAGATATTGTACAGTGGATTGAAGAAAATAAAAGTAAAGTAATCCATGCTATATTGGTGGATGATTTAAAACATTTAAAAAGAGGTGGAAGACTATCAGCATCATCTGCAGCAGTAGGATCAATATTAAATATAAAACCTTTACTTAAATTAAATAACAGTGGAGCAGTTGAAGTTTCAGAAAAAATCAAAGGGAAAAAGAAAGGGTTAAAGCGTTTAGCTTCTATTGTAAAAGAAAACGCAATAAATATTGAAAATGAAATACTATATATAATGCATGGTGATGTGTTAGAAGAAGCTCAATATTTAAAGGGAATAATTTTACAGGAATTAAACTTTAAGGATGTTAAAGTAGAATATATAGGAACAGTCATAGGAACTCATGGAGGACCTGGAACTATTGCAACTGTATTTTGGGGAAATGAAAGATAAAGTTTAAATGAATTTTATATGAAGATAAAAACTATTAAAAATATTAATTTGGAAAATAGAGAAAATTATTTCTTTGTTTTTCTAAATTAATATTATTTTTTTTATAAATAAAAATAATTTCTTGTCGATAATTAATTAGTAAAAATAGTTGATTTGATAGGAGAGTGTAAAATGAAAAAGAAGAAGAAGAAGATAGGCTTACGAACTATTATTACCTCAACGGTAGTAGTATTAGTTAGTATAATATTATTAGTGTCCACAGTAATTAATTATTTTGTAGTAAAAAGTAAGGTAATAAAAGAATTAGATGAAAAAGCAATACTAGTAGTTGAAAAGTATGGTGACAGAATTAATGATTGGATAAATAAAGAAGTGACGTCCCTAGAGGAATTATCAAGAATTTTATCTTTGGCTAATAATTTTAAAAGTGATTATATTAAAAAATGTTTAGAAGAAGTTGGAAACGATAATGAAAATGTTTTAGTATACTATGTAGCATTAAATGATGGTACTTACATTGGTACTGATCAATGGACACCAAGTGCTGATTACAATGCTTTATCAATGGAATGGTATAAAAGTGCTTATGAAACAAAAAAGGTAGCAATAAGCAAGCCTTACATTGATTCAGCAACAGGAAGTACTGTAATAACAATTTCAGTTCCTTTAGGAAATGAAGAGATAGTAGGTGTTCTAGCTACGGATATATCTATAGATAGTCTTTTACAAGTGGTAAATGAAGTTAAAAGAGAGAAAGACGAATACTCATTTATAGTTGATGAAAATGGAGAGATACTTATTCATATTAATGAAGAATTTGTTAATAGTAAAAAAGACCTAGCTTCAATAAACAATGGAAGTTTAAGTAGATTAAATGAAGCTATACAAAATAGCAACACAGGCGTAATAAAAGCAGTAGATTATGATAAAGTGACAAAATATTTTGCATATACCACTATAGATGGAGTAAATTGGAAGTGTGTTATGGCTATTCCAAAAAACCAATATTTATATAGTGTAGGCATATTATTAGTAATATCTATAGTAATTTTTGTCGTAGCTGTAATAACAACTTGGGTGATAGGATATTCTGCACTAGCATTATTAGTTAAGCCAATAAAGAGAGTGCAAGAAGAAGCTGTTCTATTAGCAGAAGGTGATTTTAGTGGTTTTATTGAAAGCAATTCTAGAAGTGAAATTGGTGAATTAATAGCTAGCGTTAATTCAATTAATGAAAAGCAAAGTATATTTATTAGTGATCTTAAAGATATAGTAAGAGATACTAATATAAAAAATACTGAATGTAAAAATCAAATGGATAAGATTTCAGATTCAGCAAAAGAAATAAATAATGGTGTTGAAAGTGTCACAATGGGAATTAATGAACAGGCACAAGATATGATTAACATGGTTGATGAGTTAAATAATTTAGCAGATGGAATTGTTAATATTGAAGGTATGTCAAAAGAATTATTAAATATGAGTGATATAGTTAAGACTAAAAATTCAGAATCTATTGAGCTTATTAATAATATTAAAGAAAATATACTAGCTAATTTAAATAGTGCAGAAAATTTAAATGAAGAAATTATCAGCTTATCAGATAAGTTTAATTCAATAAACATTATTACTAATACTATAAGAGGAATTGCTGAGCAAACTAATCTTTTAGCATTAAATGCAGCAATTGAAGCAGCAAGAGCTGGGGAGCAAGGAAAAGGATTCTCTGTTGTAGCTGATGAAGTAAGAGAACTTGCTAATCAATCATCAGAATCAGTAAATGAAATACAAGAAATAATAAAAGAAATAGTATCATCAGTAGCAAATGTTAAAGGTGAAGTAACAGAAACTTTATCAATTGCTAAAAAGTCAGATGAGCAAATAAATAAGACTATGGAAGAGTATGAGGAGATTGTAGAAGCTTCTGAAAAGTTAATAACAGAAATATATAACGTAGGTAATGAAATTAATAAAGTAAATGAAAATCAAAAAGAAGTTATGATTAAGGTTGATAGCGTTACCCAAATAACAGAAGAACAGTCAGCACATATAGAAGAGATTAATGCTACAATACAAACTCAAACAGAATCTATTGAAGAAGTAACAAAAGTAGTTTATGAAATAAATGAAATAAGCAAGAGAATTGATGAGAAGGTAGCTAAGTATAAAATTAGAGAAGAAATAGTAAGTATAAACACTGAAGAAGAATAGTATAATTAAGTAAGCATTTATTTTAGGTAGGTATAATGGCTAGGACATATGCATATTCGGCAAACTTTAATAAGGAAGTAGAAAAGCTTTTTAGAGAAGCGAAGCTTTTAGGGGAGGGGCATAATGGAATAGTTTATGAGCTCCCTGATAATAAGGCTGTTAAGATATTTATTGATAAAGACATATGCAGGGAAGAGGCAAAAATATTATATAAAGTGAGAAAATCTAAATTTTTTCCGAAAATCTTTAAGTATGATGAAAATTATATACTTAGGGAAATGGTTCCAGGAAAGAGGCTTGATCACTATATTAAGGAAAATGGAATGTCTAAAAAACTTGTGATGAATTTATATAAACTTTTTAATGAAATGAAAAGATTAAAGTTTTCTAAGCTAGATGCAAGATGTAGGGATATATATGTTGACGAAGAAGAAAATATCAAGGTAATAGATCCTAAGCAATGCTATACAAGAAAAGTTTCATTTCCAAGGCACTTAATGAAGGGGTTAAAAGGGATAGATTCCTTAGATATATTCTTAAATTATATGAGAGAAATTGATTATAAAAGTGCAAAATACTGGGAAATAAAATTTGAAGAATATTGTAATGAAGAAGAGTAAAAAATGGACTGTTTTATAGATAAACGGTCCATTTTTTATAACTAAAATTTTATGAATATTATTTTATATAGATGCGAAAAATAATGAAGTAGTTTAAAGTGCTTATTATTTTTTTACATAAAGGAGGAAATATTCATGAAAAATTATGTTGAAATAGTAGATGTAGTTGCTAGACAAATATTGGATTCAAGATGCTTTCCAACAGTAGAAGTAGAAGTCTATCTTGAAGATGGAACTATGGGTAGAGCTGCAGTTCCTTCAGGAGCATCTACAGGTATTTATGAAGCAGTTGAATTAAGAGACGGAGACAAAGACTACTTTATGGGAAAAGGAGTCTTAAAGGCAGTGGAAAATGTTAATGATACTATTGGAGAAGAGTTAATAGGCTGTAACGTATTTGATCAAACTTATATTGATAAAATGTTAATTGAACTTGATGGTACTAGCAATAAGGGTAAATTAGGAGCTAATGCTATCCTAGGAGTTTCATTAGCAGTGGCACAAGCTGCAGCAAATTATTTAGGAATACCACTATATCAATATGTAGGTGGAGTTAATGCTAAAGTTCTTCCAGTGCCTATGATGAATATTATAAATGGTGGTTCCCATGCAGATAACTCTGTAGATTTACAAGAATTTATGATAATGCCAGTAGGATTTAACTCATTTGATAAAGCAGTTCAAGCTTGTGGGGAAATTTATCATTCATTAAAGAAAACATTGAATGATAAAGGATATTCAACAGGTGTAGGTGATGAAGGTGGATTTGCACCTAATTTAAAATCAAATGCAGAAGCAATTGATGTTATCCTAGAAGCAATTACTAAAGCTGGATATGAACCAGGAAAGGAAATTTTTATTGCCATTGATGCAGCTTCATCTGAATATTACAAAGATGGAAAATATGTATTAGAACATGAAGGTAAGACTTTAACTGCATCTGAAATGGTAGATTTCTTTGAAGATTGGGTGAATAAGTATCCAATAATTTCAATTGAAGATGGTATGGCAGAAGAAGATTGGGAAGGTTGGAAGCTATTAACTGATAGATTGGGAGATAGAGTACAACTAGTAGGTGATGATTTATTTGTTACTAATACAGACAGATTAAGTGATGGAATATATAGAGGAGTTGCTAATTCAATACTTATTAAATTAAATCAAATTGGAACACTTACAGAAACTTTAAATGCAATAGAAATGGCAAATAGAGCTGGATATACAGCAGTTATTTCACATAGAAGTGGTGAAACAGAAGATACTACTATTGCAGATCTTGTTGTGGCAGTAAATGCAGGACAAATAAAGACTGGTGCTCCTGCTAGATCTGAAAGAGTTGCAAAATATAATCAATTAATAAGGATAGAAGAAGAATTAGATGATGTTGCTGAATACAGAGGTAGAAAAGCATTCTTTAATTTAAAATAATATATATTAAGGGTGTTTCCTAGTAATTAGGAAACACTTTTGTTATAAAATGAAGTTACATATTATGTAACTTCTTGTAATTTAAATTTTATTATGTTATGATAAAATTATATGATTAAGAGCGTACATATGGGAGGTGCACCATGTTAACTAAAGTTTTATTTGGAATTGAAATTGTGTTAGGATTAATAGTTATAGTGTCAGTATTAATGCAAAAAAGTAAAGCAGATGCTTTAAGCGGACTTGTTCAAGGAAGTAAGAATGAAACTTTCTTTTCTAAAAATAAGGGAAGAACAAAAGATGCATTATTAGCAAAGATTACAATGATATCAATGTTATTATTTGCTATTAATACAGTAGTTTTAAACATAGTTTAATAGATTATACATAGACCGCTATAAAGTATAGTGGTCTATTTTATTGTTAATAATAAAATAGAATAAATATCTTAGAATATAAATTTATATGAATAAAATATAGATATAAAAATGGAGGAATAAATTTATATGGGAATAAAAGAAACATTGTTAAGCTTCATGAGAGAAGAAGCATATAGACCGATGGATATTCAAGAGCTTGTTGATGTTTTTGATATAAGTCAAAATGAGTATACGGACTTTAAATGGACGTTGAAGATTATGGAAAAGGAAGGGCTTATTGTAAGAACTAAGAAGGATAAGTTTGCAGTTCCAGAGAGAATGGGATTAATAACAGGAAAATTACAGGTACACAAAAAGGGCTTTGGTTTTTTAATACCTGAAAATGAAGATGAAAATGATGTATTTATACCTAGCTCATGTATGAATGGGGCCATGAATGGAGATAGGATATTAGTTCAAATTACAAGAGACGATTTAAATGGTAAGAAGAGAGAAGGAGAAGTTGCTGAGATTCTAGAAAGAGCTAATACAAAAGTTATTGGTGTTTATGAAGAAAGTAGAAACTTTGGGTTTGTAGTGCCAGAAGATACAAGACTTACACAAGACATTTTCATTTCTAAGAAAGATAGTAATGGAGCAAAGCATGGGGATGTGGTAATAGTCAAAGTTGTTAAATGGGCAGATAAAAGAAGAAGTCCAGAGGGAATTATAACTGAAGTATTAGGAAAGAAAGGCGAAAAGGGTCTTGATATTTTAACAATAATCAAAAAACACGGACTTCCAGAGGAGTTCCCAGAAAAAGTTTTAAAATATGCTGAAGGAATATCAGAAGAAATAGATCCTGCTGAAATTGCTAGAAGAAAAGATATAAGAGATTTAAGAATGGTTACAATTGACGGAGAAGATGCTAAGGATTTAGATGATGCTGTATCTATTGAAAGATTAGATAATGGTAATTATAGATTAGGTGTGCATATTGCTGACGTTTCACATTATGTTAGAGAAAAAAATCCACTAGATAAAGAAGCCTTAAAAAGAGCAACTTCTGTATATTTAATAGATAGAGTTATTCCAATGCTTCCTAAAAAGCTATCAAATGGTATATGTTCATTAAATCCAAATGTTGATAGACTTACATTAAGTTGCTTCATGGAAATAGATAAAAAAGGTAAAGTTCTAGCTCATGAAATTGATGAAACAGTAATTAAAACAAATGAAAGAATGACTTATACTGATGTAACTAAAATACTTGAAGGCAAAGCTGATGAAGAGTTATTAAAGAGATATGATTATTTAATAGAAGACTTTAAGACTATGGAAGAACTATGCTTAATCTTAAGAGAAAAGAGAAGAAAAAGAGGGGCAATAGACTTTGAATTTGAAGAATCAAAAATAATACTTAATGAGCTTGGACGTCCAATTGATATCAAGCCATATGAGAGAGCAATAGCAAATAGAATAATAGAAGAATTTATGCTTGTATGTAATGAAACTATTGCTGAAAATATGTATTGGCAGAACCTTCCGTTTGTTTATAGAGTCCATGAAGAACCAGATGATGAAAAGCTTCAAAGATTTAAAGATTTTATTCATAACTTAGGATATACAATTAAGTCTTCACAAGAGATTCATCCAAGAGCTCTGCAAGAAATCTTAGAAAAGGTTCAAGGTAAGCCAGAAGAAACAGTAGTAAGTACACTTTTACTTAGAAGTATGATGCAGGCTAGATATTCACCAGAATGTGCAGGACACTTTGGTTTAGCAGCACAATATTATTGTCATTTCACTTCTCCTATAAGAAGATATCCTGATTTACAAATTCATAGAATAATTAAGGAAAACCTAAATGGTAAGATAAATGATAAGAGAAGAGAAAGACTTGCAGTTATTGTAGACGAAGCAGCAAAACAATCATCTGAAATGGAAAGACTAGCAGAAGATGCTGAAAGAGAAGTTGATGATTTAAAGAAAGCTGAATATATGATGGATAGAATAGGTGAAGAGTATGATGGAATAATTTCATCAGTAACTTCATTTGGTATTTTTGTTGAGTTATCAAACACTATAGAAGGATTAGTTCATATAACAGATTTAGATGATGATTACTATGTATATGATGAAGCTCATTTAATGCTTATTGGTGAAAGAACAAAGAATATCTATAGATTAGGTGATACAGTAAAAGTAAGATGTAGCAGAGTAGATATTGATAATAGAGAAATATTCTTTGATATAGTGAAGAATGAAGGAGAAAAAGAAGAAATAGTTCCAAGTGAAAGAACAGCTTCAATAATTGCTGAAATCAAAAAAGAATTTGGAACAAAAGAAGGAAACCAAGAAGAGAAAGATGTGGCAGAGAGCAAAGCTGAAGATGAAGACATGTAAATAATTGCGTAGAAATTATTTACAGTTAAACGCTATGCTAATTAAACGCTACAGCTAATGAGCACTGCATTAATATAATTCATAATTAAAATTTACTCAATATTAATTTATTGAGTAAATTTTAGGTAGTTGTTATAATAAAAGAAAAAAGTACGTAATAAATAAAGTGGGTGGAAAAAGTGGCAAGGGTTAAAAACAAAAACAACTTAGCTGAAAATAGAAAGGCTCGTCATGATTATTTTGTAGAGGAGACTATAGAAGCAGGGATAGCTCTAGTTGGAACTGAAGTAAAATCTATTAGAGCTGGTAAATGTAATTTAAAAGATTGTTATGCAGATGTAAGAAATGGTGAAGTTTTTATTTACAACATGCATATCAGTCCTTACGAACAAGGTAATATATTTAATGTTGATCCATTAAGGGAAAGAAAGTTACTTTTGCATAAAGAGCAAATATCTAGATTTAATGGGTTAATAGCAAGAGAAGGATATACATTAATTCCTTTATCTCTATATTTAAAAGAGGGAAAAGTTAAGGTGGCTTTAGGATTATGTAGAGGTAAAAAGAATTATGATAAGAGAGATTCTATGTTAGAAAAAGCCCATAAGAGAGATATGGAAAGAGCACTTAAAGAGAGAAATAGATAATTATAAAAACAGATGTATTAGAAAAATTTTAGGTACATCTGTTTTTTTTATCATAAAATCACCAAAAATGAAGCTAGGTATATTATAAAGTATAGGACTAGCTAAGATACTTATTTCACTTTACGAGAATAGGGGGTGTGTCATATATCCCATAATAAATATAAAAAAGACAAAAATGCTGGAAGAAATGAAACTGGTTATTCTGAAGAAACAATTAATAAATATAATAATTATACATTACAAGATTTGCAAGATATAGAATTATTGCAGACCCAATGGAAAGCTCAATTAATTTTAGTATTAGGATATTTATTAGAATATACAGCTTCAGTTCAAGGGATAAATATATTACAATTTAGAATTAAAAGGAGAAATGAAATTTTTCAAGCTGGCCAATATGGTGATAAAGAAGAAAGTGAGCTAATTAATGAAGTTGCAGATGAATTTGAAGATATGGGAATTAATGTTGATGCTACAGCAGTATTAGCAGCTCAATTAGAATTATTTGGACAAACTATATTAACACCGATTTATTGGACAAAGTATCAAAGATTACCACATAATTTAGATACTGAAGATTTTTTAGTTACTAAAAGTGCAAATAAAGAAATATTTATTGGAGCTGTATTAGAAGAAATAGCATATATTTTTAATTTGATAGGAACCACTGCATTATATCGGGAGAATAGTACAGGTGATACAAATAATGTAGATGATTAGTTTTTATATTTTTTATATAGGATGTTTAGTATTTTGAGTATAATACCATATAGTATATATTACTATAAAAATAAGTATATATTTATAGTAATATATACTATAATAGTAATAATGGATAAGTGTAGGAGATAGAGAGGACTAGAATATATCCTGCTGATATATAAAGTGAGGGATAAGAAATGACATTAAATATAATTGATATAGCCAAATTAGCAGGCGTATCAAAATCTACAGTTTCAAGATACTTAAATAATGGCTATGTTGGAGCAGAATCCAGGGAAAAAATAAAGAAGGTAATTGATGAGACTGGTTTTATGCCACAAAGTTATGCTAAATCATTAAGGACTGGTAAGACAAACCTTATTGGAGTAATAGTGCCAAAGATATCTACAGAAACAGCACCAAGAGTTGTACAAGGAATCACAGAAGTGTTATCGGAAAATAATTATGATGTACTGATAGCTAACACTAACCTTTCAGTGGAAAAGGAATTTGAATATTTAAATATTTTTAAAAACAATCAAGTGGATGGCGTAATATTTATGGGAACTAAAATAACGCCAAGGCATAAGGAAATTATGAATAAATTAAATGTGCCTATAGTTGTGGTGGCACAGTATATGGATAATTATCCTTGTGTATATCATGATGATTTTAATGCTGCAAAATATATGACAGAATATCTTATTGGAAAAGGTCATAAGAATATTGGTTTCATAGGAGTTTATGAGGAAGATAGATCTGTAGGTCTTGAAAGAGAAAATGGTTATATAGCTGCTTTAAAGGAAAATGATTTAGAAGTAGACATGGAAAATTTAAAATTAGGAGATTTCTCTTATGAAAGTGGTTATGAATTAACTAAGAAGCTTATTAAGCAAAAAAATATACCAACAGCAATTTTTGCAGTTACTGATAATCTAGCTATAGCTACCATAGATTGTTTGAAAGATAATGGGTTAAATGTACCAGAGGATGTGGCAGTGGTGAGTATTGGTGATACTAGGATTTCACAAGTTGTATCTCCAAAGTTAACTACAATCCACTATCATTATAAGACATCTGGTAGAAAGAGTGCAGAAATAATGATAGAATTGTTAAAAAGTGGTATAAGAACATCAAAAACTATCAAAAAAGACATAAAACTTTCATATAGACTTATAGAAAGAAACAGTGTATAATAAAATCAGCTTAAGACGAGAATGTTATATTTAAAAATGTGGGAACGATACCTTATCTTGCAAATTTATTTTGAAACTTATGAAAAGGTTTTATGTAGTAAGATATTACCAGTTAATACTGGTAAACATTTTTATGAGATGTAGGAACGTTCACGCAAATACATAATATTAAAATCTAGTTTAAATGTAGCAAGGATAATTAGATGGTGCTGCAATTGGTGGTGCAGCAGCTGGAGCTTATGTAGTAGCTACTAAAGTTCAAATGACAGCAGTTGGTGTTACAGCTTTACCAGCTATAGCTATTACAACTAGTAATACAATGTTAAATTACTGCATAGGATTAATTATTGCAGGAGCAGTTTCTTTCATTGCTACTTTTATTATGGGAATTAAAGAAGAAGCATAAAATAGTGTCAAAAAGTATAAAAATGAATATACTATAAATTATAAAGGTGATAGAAGTTATTAAGTTTGGGTAGCTTTTATCACTTTTTTTATTAAAAATTATCAGCTAATGTTTTACATTTTATTAAAGAAAATAATTCTTATGGACGAAAGACTATATTATAAGGAAATAGTTTATAATATGTGTTTGGGGAGTATTGAAGAGGAAAAAGGTGGGCAGAAGATGAAAAAGTATGTTCTAGGAAATGTACTAAGATTATTTAGTTATATTCTTAAGGGAATAGATGAAGAATTATTTTTACACGGTCACAGAGTTGCATATATATTATTAAAATATTTGGAAGAACAAGGTAAATATAGTGAATATGAAATAAACCAAATGGTACAGATAGCTATTTTACATGATATTGGAGCTTGCAAATTAGAAGAACGATTTAAACATGAATTTCCAGAAGCTGATTTAAGTAATCATTCAGTATGCGGATATATTTTTTTAGAAAATTATACTGTTTATTCTACAGATATGGCTGAGATATGTTTATATCACCATTTGCCATATGAGAAATACTCTTTAATTAATAGTAGATATAAAGAAATAGCCATGTTGTTTAATATATTAAATGATATCGATAATATATATATAAATAAGCTTCTCTTAGATATGGAAGATATATTAAGTAATGTTGATGAAAATTTTATAACAGAAGTTAGTAATATTTTTTTAAAAATAAACAAAGATAATATTTTATACAAGAAGATAATTAGTGGTGAATATTGGAATGAGCTTTATGATTATTTAGACACTATAGAAATATCCAAAGAAGAATTAGAACAATTTACTAAGATGGTAGTTCAATGTAATAATTTTAGAAGTAAAGGTACATTAGAACATTCCATAACAGTAGAGGTAATTACATATAATTTATATAAGCTTTTAGGAATAGTAAGAGAAGATATGAATACTATTCTCTTTGCGGCTTTTTGCCATGATTTAGGGAAATTATTAACACCAATTGAAATATTAGAAAAGCCAGCTAAATTAACTTATGAAGAAATGGAAATAATGAAGGATCATGTAATACAAACAGGTATGATTTTAAAAGGACTTGGTTTAGAAGAAGTAGGAAGAATAGCAGAAATGCATCATGAAAAGTTAGATGGCACTGGGTATCCATATGGACTTAAAGATGAAGAAATACCTATGGAAGCTAAGATATTGGCGGTAGCTGACATTTTAAGTGCATTAATGGAAAAGAGGTCTTATAAAGAAAAGTTCTCTAAAGATAGAACTCTTGATATATTACAAGCTATGGCAGAGGAAAATAAAATTGATAAAAATGTTGTAAGGGTAGTTGTAGAAAATTATGACCATCTTGTTAATATATGTGAAAGAGTAAAAAGAAAAAATAATTTTAAGTATAGGGATATAATTAGAAGGTATAATGAAGTAAATAATAAATATGAAGAACTTTGTAAGGGATAAAACTGTAAGTTGACAATAAATTTTATATAGATTATAATTAAATCCTGATAAGAAATTTATCAGGATTAAAAACTTAATATGGATGATAATTAAGCTATCATTCCATGTTACTACATGGGGGCGTTTTGGCTTCGACGGGGGTAAGATGGGTTTGATAAGCGAGCCGAGGCAAGCATGTCACCTCGATAATAAAGTATGCATTAAATATAAACGCAGAAGACAATTTTGCATTAGCAGCTTAATTTAACGCTGCTCATCAGCCCTGTGTGCCCACGCATAGGATTACTGGTGTCATTAAAGTGGGGAACGAAGTTTAGCAAAGCTTTGAGCTAAAGGGGTATTTATGAAGCTAGGGAATCAGGAGTTTGTTTGTGAGCGAACTGAGGACCGAAATTTTAGTCACAAACTACGCTCGTAGAAAGTCAGACTGGTCTGCTTTCGGACATGGGTTCGACACCCATCGCCTCCACCACAATAAGCCGTGAAAATTTTTCACGGCTTATTTCTTGTATAAAGAAAACCCTTGCTATGAAAAGGTGTTTAGAAAAGCTTTAGTATTCAGTATGTTAAAAAACCTCCTTTTGTTAATACTTTAAGGTTTGTCGGCCAGATTTAAATAACAAAAGGAGGGACAATATAATAATATGGATACTAATAGTTTAGCACATACTAAATGGAATTGTAAGTATCATTTAGTGTTTGCACTTAAATTTAGGAGAAAAGAAATATATGGAGAACAAAAAGCGGAAATAGGAAAAATTTTAAGGCAATTATGTGAATGGAAGGGCGTAAATATCATGGTAGATCAAATAAGTTTTAGGTGTATAAAAACACTCCCACTGTATAGAGATTAATAATTAGTTGGATTATCAAAATATTGACCCAATATGTATATAATGGTAGAATGACGTGTAAAAATAATAGGTAAACTCTTTAGAGTAGCTTTTTTTTTATATCAACTTAATGTACTTATGAGACAATAAATTACTTTGGGGGAGAAATATGCACAGAAGAAAACTATCAGCCTTAATTATGTTAGCAACCACTTTTAACTTTTCAGCACAAACTATAGATGTTTTTGCTAGTGAGATAAAAGAAGATATCAAATTATCTAGAAGTATATCAAATGAAGAAAATGGAAATATACAATTAAATCAATCTAAAGTAAGTAAGTTTGATTTACTTAATAGTAGTTATTTAGAAGAGTATAATAAAGCTTTTAAATTAGATAATTCTAAAATAATTTCAATAGCTAATAACGGAGGACAATATTCATCATCAAACATATCTAAAGCTATTGATGGAAACTTTAGTACTCATTGGGAAACAGGAAAAGTTAACAGTGAAACCTTTGAAAATGAAGTAATACTTACACTAGAGGAAGTGACGAAATTAAATAGAATAGTATATGGTGCAAGACAAGATGGTGCCAAAGGTAAAGGTTTTGCTGAAGAATTTGAAATATACTCTTCACTTACAGACAATGGGGATGATTTCACTTTAGTAAGCCAAGGAAAATATACAGATTCTACTAGAGATATAGTAGAAATAGAATTTGAAGAAACAGAATTTAAAAGAGTAAAATTTAAATTCAAAAAAGCTAATCAAAATTGGGCATCTGCCTCAGAGTTTATGCTTTATAAAAAGGATACACTATCTGAAATAATAAATAATATTTTTACAGATGGTACAATGACAAAGTTAAAAGATGAATATAACAATATAGATGTAATAAATAATTTAGAAGCGGAACTTAATAATCATCCTTTAAAAGAACAATTAGTATATTCTATAGATTTAGCAAAAGAAATTTTAAAAGGTGATAAAGATTACTCAGATAGAACATTTACACTGACACAATATGGTGATACACATGCAAAAGCAAGAAATCAATTAAAAATGTCTACTTTTGGTACAGACTTACAATCTACAGGTATAGTGGCAAAACCAGGACAAGTATTTAGAGTTTTTGTTGATGCAGAAGACGGGGCACCACTTCCAATAATTGCATTTACTCAGCAAGAAGGTAGATTTGGTTACTGGAAAAAAGAGTATCAATTACAAAAGGGTATGAATGTTATAACAGTACCTGAAATATATAGTGACTCATGGAGTATGAAATCTACAAAGGGTGGAGCAGTATATTTAATAAACAAATATACACCTGAACAACAAGGAAAAGCTCCAGTTGTACGTATAGAAGGTGGAGAATTCTTCCCATCATTCAAACCAGGAGATGATAAAGAAAAATTCTTAAAATTATTAAAAGAATATAAAGAAAAGCTAGATAAAGATCCTGAAAATACAGTTGATATATATGAATTCAGTACAAAAAGAGTATTATACACAGGAACTGCAAAAGCAGCATATAAAGTATATGTAAATGAAAACGTAGATGTTGAAGAAAGTGTAGATGTTTGGAATAAGAAATTCCAAGAAGCATTTGATTTTGCTGGATTAAAAGATGATACTAGCGATCCAGATAATGATTCTACAAATGTTAGAACAGCAGTAAGGTTAATGCAACCTTATGGTGCAGCTTATGCATATACTGATCATATAGGTATTCAAAGACATATACAAGAAATTGTATTAAGAACTGATGAAAGTAGTATAAACAGTATACTTTGGGGAATGCTTCATGAAGCCGGACACCAAATGGATATAAAGGCAAGAGAGTGGGGCGAAGTTACTAATAATATGTGGGCAAACAATGCTTATATAAAAAATGGATTAAATGATAGAGTACAATATGATAAATTATATGAGTATTTAGCACCAGAGAAATCATTAAAAACGTACGAAGAATTAGATTATTCTGAAAAACTAGGAATGTTCTGGCAACTACAAATAAAGAAAAATACTTATTGGCCAGAGTTAGAAGCATTATATAGAAAGAGAAAACCTAATCCTAGCACTACACAAGAAAAGCAAGATTTATTTGCTGAATATTCATCAGAAATTATAGGTATGAATCTAAGTAATTATTTTGACAAATATGGATTTAAATTATCAGATGAATGTAAAAATAGATTAAAAGAGAAATATTCAAATGTAGGACAAAAAATATGGTATTTAAATACTAGTGCTATGAATTATGAAGGAAATGGATTTGAAAACAAAGATACTTCTTTAGAAGTTTCATTATCAAAATCAAATTCTGGAATAAAACTAAGCATGAGTATTGCTAGTGAAGCAAAAGATGACTTCCTTGGTTATGAAATAGTGAAAAATGGAAAAGTGATAGGGTTTACTACATCTGGAACTTATACAGATTCAGAGGCAACTAATATAAGTGAAAATATAAATTATGAAGTAATACCTTATGCAAAAAATTTATCAACAGGTGATAAAGTACAAATAAATTCATTAACACCAAGCATAAGTATTCAACAAGAAACTATAACATTAAATTTAAATGAAGAATTTAATGCTATGGATTATGTTAAAGGATTTACTCACTCAGGAAGTGACATAACATCAAAAGTTAAATTTGAAAGTAATGTAGATACTACTAAGCATGGAAACTATCAAGTTAAATATACAGTAGAAGATAATGATGTAACTTTTAATAAAATATTAAATGTAAAAGTAGTAAGTGACTATGATTATTTATCAGATTTTGAGTGGAAATCTGTATCAACAGCATGGGGGACTCCAAGAAGAAACTCTAATATACAAGGTAGAGTAAATGGAAATATAAAAACATTTGAAAAAGGTTTTGGAATACATGCTAATGGTAAGATAACTTATGATTTATCAGATAAAGAATATGATACATTTGAGGCATTACTTGGAGTTGATCAATCATCAATACAACCAAATAATAATTCAAGTATCAAATTTAAAATAATAGCAGATGGTAAAGTTTTAGCATCTACAGATGTTTTAGGATATTATGACAACATGGCTTATGTAAATGTTCCTGTATCAGGTGTTAAAGAGCTTGTAATTGAAGTTTCTGATGCTGAAAATGGAAATACAGCAGACCATGGACTAATAGCTAATCCAAAATTAACTACAAATAATGCTAAACCAAAAATTATAGCAGAAAATAAAAACTTAAAACTTGGACAAGATTTCAATCCAAGAGAAGGTGTTGAAGCAATTGATGTGGAAGATGGAAATTTAACATCAAAAATTGAAATTGAATCAAATAGTTTTGAAAAAGATAAAATAGGAAAATTTGAAGTTGTATATAAAGTAACTGATAAAGATAACAATGTAACAAGTAAAAAAATATATGTTACAGTATCTGAAGATTATACAGTTACAAAATCTAAGTATGGGCAGTTCTCAAATTTAGATGGATATAACGAAGAGTTTAAATTACCTATAGTATCTGCAAAAAATAATGCAGGAAATTACGGAAACAGTGTAATAGGCAATGCAATAGATGGAAAAATAAATACTCATTGGGAGACAAACTCTCCAAATAATAGTTCATTTAAAAATGAAGTAACATTTGATTTAGGTGAAGTTCAAGAAATAAGCAAGATGGCATATGCATCAAGACGTGACGGAAATAACAAAGGTTTTGCTATTGAATTTGAAATATATGTATCAGAAAGTGAATCAGGAGATGATTTCTATTTAGCAGGACAAGGCTCATATTCTGGAGCAATAAGCGATACTGTTGAATTTAATATGAGCAAAGTAAATGCAAGAAGAGTGAAGTTTAAATTTGTAAAAGCAAGTGGAGAATGGGCAAGCTTCGGTGAAGTGGCATTTTATAAAGAAGATAAATTAGCAGATAAAATGGCTGGTTTATTTACAGATGAAAACAAAACAGAAGTAGCACAAAGCTATAATACTTTAGAAAAATTAGAAGCTTTAAGAGAAGAGGTTAAAAATCATCCAGCATATGAATTATTCAAAGTTGAATTGGATAATGCTGAAAAAATAATAAAAGCTAAATTCCCAACTTTAACATTTGAAGAATTTACAATGATTGAGAAAAATACTGAATTAAATTTAATGGATGGAGTAGTTGCAAGTGATCAAGAAGATGGCAACATAACTTCAAATATAGTAGTAAATGATGGTGGATTTTCATCAAACAAAGTAGGAACATACAAAGTAACATACACAGTAACTGATAGTGATTCAAATATAACTACAAAGGAAAGAACAATAGTAGTTTATGGTCAAAGCAAATATTTATCAGATATGAATTGGGAGTCAGCTACAACTGGATGGAGAAGTGTTGTTAAAGATATGGCAGTTGGCTCAACTAATAAGATTAAACTTAACGTAGATGGAACTGTTAAAACTTTTGATAAAGGTATTGGTGCTGCAACAAATGCTAAAATAGTATATAATTTAGATGGAAATTACAACTATTTTACAACATATGTGGGAACAGATAAAAACTATAACTTAGGAAGTACAACAATAAGATTTAGAATACTTGCTGATGGAAAAGAAGTTTATACTTCTGATGTAATAAAAACAAATACTCCTGCAGAATATGTAAGATTAGATGTTACAGGAGTTAAAGAACTTACTTTAATTGCTGATGATGTAGATGGAAACTTAGTAGGAGATTTTGCATCTTGGGCAGATACTAAATTATATAAAAATTATTCAAAACCAGTAATAGAAGGTAAAGATTTAGCAGTATTTAATGTAAATGAGGAAGTAGATTTACTTCAAGGAATAACAGCAACTGATTATGAAGATGGAAACTTAACTTCTAAAATAAATGTAAAAACAGATTATGAAAAAGGAAAAGTTGGAATATTTGATGTTGTATATTCTGTAACAGACAGTGATAACTTAACAACTGAATTTACAAGAAAAGTAGCAATTACAGATGAAGAAACTTATGTATCTGATTTAGAATGGAAATCAGCAACAATAGGTTCAGGGGCTATAGGTAAAGATAAATCAGTAAGACAACAACCTATAAAACTTTTAAATGAAAATGGAACTTATGATACTTTTAAAAAGGGTATAGGAACTCATTCTTATTCAGAAATAGTATATGATTCAACAGGATATGATATATTTGATACTTGGGTAGGTCTTGATGAATTTGTATCAAATCAAAGTGCATCAAGTGTTATATTTAAGGTTTATGTAGATGGTAAATTAAAAGCAGAAACTGATGTTATGAAATCAAATTCACCAAAACAACGTTTAATGGTAGATGTTAGAAACTCTAATGAAGTTAAATTAGTAGTAGATTCAGCAACTAATGGTATTACTTGGGATCATGCAGACTGGGCAGAGGCAAGATTTAGAAATATAGCAAAATTTAATACAGCTAAATTAGAAGAAGTTTTAACAAAAGCTGAAAATATAAATTTAAATAATTATACTCAAGAATCTATTGAAAGATTAGAAAATGCAATAAATGTTGGTAAAGAAGCTTTAAGTTCAGCTAATCAAGAAACAATAGACAAAGCTATTGAAAAATTAAAAGAAGCTATAGAAAAGAGTGCAACTTATTTTGTTGTTGAAGATGGAAAAGTAGGAATAAATAAAGATTTTCTGCATCCTAAAGTTCAACACTATAACTATGATACTTTTGGAGGATTAGAATATAAGATAGATTTATCAAGAGATTTTTATGATAGAGTTGTTTATATGAAAAAAGATGGTGAAGATATTTCTATGGATAAGATTTATACAATAGTTTTAAATAATTATAGAGCTAGTAATACTTCTATATATCCAGCATATAAAGGGTGTAAGGTTGTTAAAGAAATTAATTTAGATATGAGTGAAATAATACTTGATTATATTCAAAAGCATAAAAAGATTGTTGTTGATGAAAAACAAAATTATTTTATAAACTAAATACTTATAATTAAACTTTAAAGCTTTTAATATAGCTCTCTTTTTTAGAGGGCTTTTTTATGCTTAAGGATATTATAATACTTAAGAAATGTAGATAACTTCTGAATATAAGTAATATCAATAGGTTTATAAATGAAAAAATATATTTTAAAATGATTATTATACATAGTGGTTTAGTGTAAGATATTGTTTAAGAAATAAATTATTTCGCTTACATGTCGCTTAAGCGAAGCGAATTTTTATTAGAATAACTTTAATTTAAATAGATTATAAGATTCACGATAGAGTGAAAATAAAATAAATAGGAGAATGATAATGGATAGACTTTCATCACATAGAGCTACAAAAGACGTTGTAGAGAAGCATGGCTTTAAATTTTCTAAATCATTAGGACAAAACTTCTTAATAGATGATAACGTAATCGACAGAATATTAGCAGGAGCTAGACTTTCTGAGGGAGATAAAATAATAGAAGTAGGTCCTGGGATAGGGACACTTACTAGAGAAATGGGAAAGGTAGCAGACAAAGTTGTAGCTATAGAAATAGATAAAACTTTAATACCTATTCTACGTGAAACATTAGGCGAATTTGATAACATTGAAGTAGTAAACCAAGATATATTAAAGGTTGATGTAGAAACATTAGTAAAAGAAAAGTTAGATGGAGGTCCAGTTAAATTAGTTGCAAACCTTCCATACTATATAACAACTCCAATAGTTATGAAGTTCTTAGAAGAAGATATACCAGTTACTGACATAGTAGTAATGGTACAAAAGGAAGTTGCAGATAGAATGAATGCAGTACCATCAACAAAGGATTATGGTGCTTTATCAGTAGCTGTGCAATACTACTGTGACACAGAAATAGTTGCAAAAGCTCCAAGACATATGTTTATACCACAGCCAAATGTAGATTCAACAGTTATAGGACTTCATGTAAGAGAAGAAAGAAAATATCCTGTAGATAATGAAGATATATTCTTTAAAACTGTAAAAGCTGCCTTTGGACAAAGAAGAAAAACATTACTTAATGCATTAGGTGGATTAGGATTCTTAAGCAAAGATGATATAAAAGAAGTATTACAAATGGCTAATATAGATGAAAAAAGAAGAGGAGAAACTCTTTCAATAGAAGAATTTGCAACTCTTGCAAATGCAGTAAATACAAAAGTACCTTCAAAATAATTGAAGGTACTTTTTTTATATAATCACTCATATACTATCTAGAGAGATTATGTTAAGGGGGGATAAAAATGGCGACTAAAAGAAAATTTAAAAGAGATTATATAATTCTTGAAGCTAAGGATATGAACTTTAGATATAAAGAACGAGTTTTACCAAAAGCATTTGCTAAAGTAGAAATAAATGAAGAAAAAGCAGTAGTAGCCTTATATGTAGAGAACCTTAAATGCGTTAAAGATGGATATAAAGTAGTTGCTATACAAAGTGATTATGAAACATTAGACTTAGGTAATGTTGTTTTGAGTGAACAAGGAAAAGGAGAATTTGTTTTTGATTTAGAAAGAAATGACATAGAAATAAAAGGGATAGCATTGTTACATGAGAAACAAGTACCTCTTATTGGTTTTAAAGGAAATAAGATAGAAAATTATGAAGAAATATTATTTGCAGGTCAAGATGAATATGAAGAGGAATTTGATGACGAGCTTGATGATTTAGAAGATACAGAAGATATATACATTGATACTGAAGATGATGACGATGAATATGAATATGAAGAAATAGAGTATATAGAAATAGACGGTGATGATGACGATGAATATGAATATGAAGAGATAGAGTATATAGAAGTAGATGATGAACCTCAATATAATAGAGGTTATACATCTACTGTAGAAGAAGTTGAAGATGATAGCTATGATGAAGAGGAAGTTGAAGAGGTAAAAGAAGTTAAAAGAGAATATACAACAGTTCAAGAAAATCCAAAAGTAACTCCAAAACAACCAGATAAATACTCAAAATATAAAGAAAAGCAAAGAACAAATCAAAAAAGATACACAAAGACAGAAAGAAGAGAAGAAGAAAATCAAGATTATTCATATGACCCATCTAAAACTGCTGGAACATTATTAATGCCAAGACAAATTAAAAAGGGATTAAAACAATTCAAAGAAGTAATGCCTTTTACAGGAGAGCCAATAGAAAACACTAGATGGTGGAAAATAGAGATAAATCCATTTACATTATCTGGATATACAATGCCGAATTTAGGTTATGTAAATACATTAAATTATACTATGTATAGTGATACAGTTATGAATTCATATAAATACAGACATTACTTATTTGGGGTACAATATGATGAATATAATAAGAGAAAAAATTATATTTATGCAATACCAGGTAAAAAGGATGAACAGCCAGATAAAGGCCACACAGGATTTACAACATACCAACCATGTGACACTAGAAGTGATAAATTAGGGTATTGGCTATGTTTTATAGATTCTAGAACAAGAAGAATTCTAAAATAAATCTAATAATAATTTATTAGTGAAAAAATTGACATATTGTTCTGAAAAATCTAAAATATATATAAATATATATTTTGGAGGGGATAAAATGGTAAATAAACAAAGACTTATAGATGAATTTTTAGAATTAGTGCAAATAGACAGTCCATCTTCTAAAGAAGGAAAAGTAGCTCAAGTTTTAGTTAAGAAGCTTGAAGAAATTGGCTGTGAAGTTATTATAGATAATGCTGGTGAAAAAACAGGGGGAGAAACAGGAAACGTAATAGCGACATTAAAAGGAAATAGAAGTGGTAAAAAAATATTATTCAGCTCTCATATGGACACAGTTAGCCCATCTATCGGTGTAAAACCAATAATAGACGAAGTTAATGGAATAATAAAGAGTGATGGCACTACAGTACTAGGTTCAGATGATAAAGCTGGTATAGCAGCAATACTAGAAGGTTTAAGAAATATAAAAGAAAATAACATAGATCATGCTGATATACAAGTAGTATTCTCTATATGGGAAGAGGGCGGATTACATGGAGCTAAAAATCTAGACTATTCTAAAATAGATGCAGAGTATGCATTTGTATTAGATAGTGGAGGATCTCCAGGAGAAATAATAGTAAAAGCACCTGCTCAAGATGCAATAAAGGTTAAAATAACAGGAAAACCAGCTCATGCAGGGCTTCAGCCAGAAAACGGAATAAGTGCTATAATGGTAGCAGCAAGAGCTATAGAAAATATGAAATTATTAAGAATAGATGAAGAAACTACTGCAAATATAGGTATAGTTAAAGGTGGAATAGCTACAAATATAGTTATGCCAGAACTAGAAATAGTTGCAGAAGCTAGAAGTTTAAGTGAAGAAAAATTAGATGCTCAAACTAATCATATGGTAGAAACATTTAAAAATGCTGATAAAGAGTTTGGAGCAGAAATAGAAATAGAAGTTAAAAGAGCATATGGACCATTTAATATAGATGAAACTGATGAAATAGTTCAATTAGTTAAAAAAGCTTTCTCTAATATGAATATAGAAGGAAAAACAGCTTCTACAGGTGGAGGAAGTGATACTAATATATTAAATAAAAATGGAATAAAATCAGTAAACTTAGGAATAGGTATGAAAAAAGCACATACATTAGAAGAATATATAGCTATAGAAGATTTAATAAACTCTGCAGTGATGGTAGGAGAAATAATAAAAGAAGCATAATATATATAAGTACCTCAATAAATAGGATTTGAGGTACTTATTTTTTACGTATAAAATTATAAAATAGTAAATAGCATTTAAGTTATTTGACTATAATCAGAAAGTAAAAGATAAAAAATCTATTTAATTTCCAAGGAAATATAGATAATAAGAATTATTACTTAAAAAATGAACAAAAAAGTAATATAATTAATTTATGACTACATAAGCTTAGGAGGATAGGAATGGTAAAAAAAAGAAAAATTAAAAAGAGTGTATTAGTGGCTATATCTATAGTTGCCTTCTTTATAATATATGGTCTTGCTTTTTATGCAGGTACATACTTAGATAATAAAGATAAACCTAAAGTAGAATCTAAAGAAGATGAAGAAATAGATAATAGACCACTTATGAAGCAATTAAGTAGCAAGAAAAAGATTTATATGTCTAATGAAGAAGTAGAAAATATAAAAGTAGATGAAATTTATTGGGATGAAGTAAAATATGAACTTACTAAATTTTCAAAAGTAAGGAAATCAGATAAATTCACACCAATATATACTGGATACTCTGATGATGGGGTAAGATTTTCAACAGATTTAAATCTTTTTAGAATATATACTGTAAATGAAGAAGTATATTATAAAATACCAGTATCTGAAAAAACAAGATTTGAAAAAGTTTTAAGTGGGAGTATATATACATCATTTGATTTTGTGAAAAAGTATAAAACATGGAAAAATGTAAGTGTATCTTATAATGATCAAAAGAAAACAATACATAAGTGGAAATATGATGATTTAGCATATAAAATGTCATCAAAAAGAATTGTTGGTAAAATACAACCAGAAAAGAATAAGGAAAGAAGTAAGTATAACTTTACTATAGATATACAGGGTGATAACTATACTTTAAAAATAGAAACAATGGGTAAAGACTATGTAAAGATATCATCAGATAAGGGTGAAGCTTACTATGAAGTATCTATAGCACTATATGAGTATTTAAGAGAAGAGATATTTAAATTACCGTCAGATTCTGATGATTCAGAATAAATATAAAAAATGGAGCAATCTAGCATTAAGATTAGCTCCTTTTTTATTTAAATATATATATATAAGTATTATTTTTCTTCGACTAAAGCTTCAGCAACTTTGAATATAGGACCAGCTCCAGCTGTTATAACTAAGTCATTATTTTGAACATGTTTTCTTAAATACTCAGTTATATCCTCGAAATTACTTATATAAGTTGCATCTACATGATTTTGATATAATTTTTCAACTAAATCCTTAGAATGTATATCTCCTGGATCATTCTCTCTAGCAGCATAAATATCAGTTATAATAACCTTATCAGCAGAGTAGAATGCTTCAGCAAATTCATTTAATAAAGATTTTGTTCTAGTATAAGTATGTGGTTGGAATATACACCATAAAGTTGATTTCTTTAACTTTTTAGCAGCAGATAAAGTTGCCTTTAACTCTGTTGGATGATGAGCATAATCATCAACAACTAATGCACCATTATAGCTACCCTTAACTTCAAATCTTCTACCAACTCCATTATAAGATTTTATATTTTTTCTTATAACTTCTAAATCAATATCAGAAACGTAAGAAGCAAGTATTGCAGCACTAGCATTATATATATTGTGTATTCCAGGAACAGAAAGTTCAAATCTACCTAAATCTTTTCCGTTAAAGCTTAAGTTAAACATTCCATATCCATTTTCATCAAATTCTATGTTTGAAATTACAGCATCATTAGATGGATTAGTACCATATTTAACTATAGTAGCTTTTACATCATATAATATATCTTTTGTATTTTCATCGTCCCCATTTATTATAAAATATCCGTTTTTAGGAAGAAGTTTTCCAAACTTGTTGAAAGAAGCTTTTATTTCATCTATACCAGAGAAATAATCAAGATGATCTTCTTCTATGTTTAAAACTATAGATATTTTTGGGTTGAAGTTAAGGAAACTATCAACATATTCACAGGCTTCTGTTATAAAGTGATCTGAATTACCTATCTTAACATTACCACCTATAACACTTAAATTACCACCAACTAATATAGTAGGGTCTAAATCAGCATATTCGAATATAGTAGACAGCATAGAAGTTGTTGAAGTTTTACCGTGAGTTCCAGATACTGCTATTGAGTTTTTATATTCTCTCATTATTTGACCTAAGAAAGCAGCTCTATTCATAGTAAGCTTATTTTTTTCTTTAGTAGCTATCATTTCAGGATTATCTTCATGAACAGCTGCAGTATAAATAACCATATCTACATCATCAGATATATGCTCTTTACTATGGCCGATAAATATTTTAGCACCTTGATTTCTTAGCTTATCTAAAAGATATGATTCATTCATATCTGAACCAGAAACTTGATAACCTTTGT